>Ga0209541_10002661_pt1 | contig 33545 bp, 34 predicted proteins | sample RifCSPlowO2_01_FD_184027 | JGI IMG/M metagenome (GOLD analysis project Ga0209541, IMG submission 184027) | Groundwater microbial communities from Rifle, Colorado - Rifle CSP2_plank lowO2_0.1 (SPAdes) (version 2) | ecosystem: Environmental > Aquatic > Deep subsurface > Groundwater | place...
GAAACATCAGGATTAAAACAATGGCAGAAACCGCTCCTAACACTATTTGCAGCTGTTCCATTAATGGTTGTCCAAGCAGGAACATCAACAATGTTAATACCATTTTTAGGTAGGATAGACATTGGATTAATTTTCCCATTATTGTTTGTTCCAATTGGGATTGTTGGTGCATCAAATATGGTTAATATGCTTGCAGGTTTTAATGGCAGTGAAACAGGAATGGGTTTAGTTTATATTGGTATGCTCGGTTTATATGCATATTATCATGGGAGATTTAGTGCTGCTGCTATTGCAGGAATTACATTTTTTTCATTATTAGCATTTTATTATTACAACAAAGTGCCAGCAAAGATTCTGGCAGGAGATAGCTTAACTTATTTATTAGGTGGTATCTTAGTTACAATAGCTGTATTAGGAAATATTGAAAGAGCAGCTTTAATTGCATCAGTGCCTTTTTTTATGGAATTTTTATTAAAAGCCAAAGGCAAATTCAAGAAAAAAAGTATAGGTTTTTATGATAATGGAAAAATAAGGTCACATTATGGAAATAAAATCTATTCAATCCCCCATTTGTTAACAAGAACAGGAAAATTTACAGAAAAACAAGTTGTATACTTCATGATTTTTATACAGTTAATATTCTCAAGTTTAATATGGATAATCTAATATGGAAGAAATATCAATAATAATACCAGCATATAATGAAGAAAAAAGAATTAAAAATACACTAATTAATTATGCAAACTTTTTTAGAAGCACAAAAAAAACATTCAAGATTTTAGTTATTTTAAATGGATGTAAAGACAAAACATTAGATATAGTAAAAGAAATAAAAGAAAAATATAATGAGATTGATTTTGTAAATTTTAAAGAGCCAATTGGAAAAGGCGGCGCATTATTAGAGGGTTTTAAAATTGCAAAAGGTAATCTTATTACATATACAGATGCAGATGGCGCAACATTGCCAGAAACATTATATGTATTAAGTCAAAAAATAAATAATTATGATGGTATTATTGGATCAAGATGGATAAAAGGTGCAAAGATTCTAAAAAAGCAGCCATTAACAAGAAGAATTGCAAGTCGTGGATTTAATTTCTTAACAAGAATAATATTAAGTTTAAATTTTAAAGATACACAGTGCGGAGCTAAAATATTCAAAAATTATGTAATTGACAGAATAAAAAACAAAATAACACCAACAAATTGGGCAATAGATGCTGTTTTATTGTTTTATATAAAAAGAGAGGGTTTTAAAATTAAAGAAGAGCCAATTACTTGGGAAGACAAGGATTTTTCAGTTTTAAGAATAAAAAAAGTAATCCCAGAAATGTTTTTTACAATACTAAAAACAAGATTAAAAGAAACTTTTCCTAAAAGTTTCATCAAAAGAAGATGAAAATAAAAAAAATTTTACCAATTATCGGACTATTATTGTTTGCTTATCTTATCTATGATATTGGTGTTTTAAATTTATTTAATACAATAAAAAATGCAAATATTTCTTATATCTTTATAGGTGCAATATTAACCCCTCTTTTTATTTTGCCATTGGCTTTTAAATGGTTTATAATATTAAAAAAACAAAAATTTAATTTAAATTTCTTTTATGTCTTAAAATTATATTACATTGGTGCATTTTATGGTTTTATTACACCAGCGCGTACTGGTAGCCTTATTAGGGCTTATTATTTAAAGAAAAAAACAAAAAGAAGATTAATTGAATGTGCTAGTAGTATTGTAATTGAAAGAATAATGGACTTGTTTGCAGTTTTTATATTTGCCTTTATTGGTGCCTTCTTTATTCTTAAATCAAATTTAAATTTATTTTACACATTAATAATTTCTTTCATTGTTTTTTTTATATTGATTTTAATTTTTATGAGAAAAAAAAGAGCAATGTTCTTGTTAAGTTTAATTTATAATTATATCTTGCCAAAAAATATTAAAGAAAAAGCAGATAATTCATTAAATACATTTTATGATAGTCTGCCAAAATTAAGAAATTTAATAATAGTTTTTGCTTTGACTATTTTTACTTGGATATTTTTATATGTTCAGACATTCCTTTTTGCTAAAGCATTTAACATAAATAATATCCCATTTTACATTTTCTTCCCATTAATATCAATAGGTACTGTAGTTGCAACAATTCCAATATCAGTTTCTGGATTAGGTACAAGGGAATTTACATTAATAACATTATTTTCATTATTCAATGTAAACCCAGAATCTGTAATTTCAATGTCATTAGTTTCTTTTGTATTGGTTGGTTTAATAGAAGGGTTGATAGGTTTATTTTTTGTTGTTAAAGAAGGTAAAAATGAAATTCTCAATAATAATACCACTGGCTCCTGAAAGGGATTGTGAAGTAAAAGCAAGTCTTGAAAATTTAGATTTTGATAAAAAGGAATATGAAGTTATTATTAAAGTAGGAAAGAACCCTTCATTAAACAGAAATAATGGTGCAAAAGAATCAAAAGGAGAAATACTTTGTTTTCTTGATGATGACGCATTTATTGAAAATGATATTTTGAAAAAAGCAGAAAATTTCTTTAAAAAATATAATGTAGATATTTTAGGTGGCCCGCAATTAACTCCAAAAGATGATAAATATTTTGCCAAAACATCTGGTTATGCAATTTCTGATTTTTTCTGCACTTCTTTTATGTCAAATAGATATAAAAAAGGAAAATTAAACTTAAATGCAGATGAAAATTCATTAACAAGTGCAATTTGTTTTGTGAAAAAAGAAGTTTTTGATAAATTAAATGGTTTTAATTTAAATTTATTTCCAGGAGAAGACCCAGAATTTTTTTATAGGGCTAAAAAACAAGGATTTAAAATTGCTTATTCTCCAGAAATATTTATTTACCATAGAAGAAGGCCAACCTTAAAATTATTATGGAAACAGTTTTCTAATTATGGATATACAAGAGTTAAGAAAGAAAGAACTCTTAGTAATAAAATTAATATTTTATATTTATTGCCTTCTGTTTTTCTAATCTATTTGATATTATTAATCCCATTATCTTTGATAAGAATTTTTTTTATTTTGCCTTTAATCATTTATATATTAATAATTTTAATATCAGGTATAAAACAGATAATTATTTATAAGGATTTAAAATCTATTTTTTTATTGCCTTTTATTTATCCATTAATTCATGTTAGTTACGGATATGGCTTGATTAAGGGGTTAATTAAAGAACATTAGTCCAAGCAATTATAGCTGCTGTTTGTCCAACTGTCCCGACATATAATGGCAGATGCGCCTTGTATTTTGGAAGATGATTTTCAGCATATTTTGTCAAAAATAAAATTGGAATTGCTGTTGACTTAAAAACAAAAATTCCTTCTGTTATGCCAAGATTTTCAATGAAATATTGGGCAATCGGATTCCATTCTTTAATAATTCCTGCCTCTAGACCTACCCTTGTTAAATAAGCATCTGCAAAAGAAGTAGTCAAATATGCCCCTAAAGCAAACATGAACCATTTATTTTTTTCTGCATAGCTTTTAAAAGCCTTGATTTTATCTTCTAGCATATTGAGATAAAATTAAATTTCTTTATAAACCTTTCTTTTTTTACTACTCTACAAAGGTTATAATATAAAATAGGTAAATATAAAAACTAGATAAAAGATAAACAATAGTTAATAGGTGATTTTAATGAAAATTTTTATTGGTTATCCTCCAACTGTAACTAGGTTTAAAGGTACACCTTTATTAAGCCAAAATAGGCAGTACCAAGTTTTTCATGTTCACACTACCTTGTTTCCAGTTGTTCTAGCAACTGGTGCAACAATGTTAAGAGATAAAGGCCATGATGTTACTTGGGTTGATTGTATAGCTGAAAAATTAAGTATAGAAGATTTTGACAGATTAGTCAATGAAAAAAAGCCTGAAATCTTATTTTTTGAAACAAAAGCGCCTGTAGTAAAAATTCATTGGGACACAATAAACAGGTTAAAAGAAAAATTTCCTGATTTAAAAATTTGTGTAATTGGCGACCATCTTTCTGCATTAGACTTAAGCTTAAATCTTCAAAAAGAATTTATGGAAAACTGCAAAGTTGACTTTATTGTTAACGGCGGTTATTTTGATTTTGCAATTTGTGAATTAGTAAATGCATTAGAAAATAATAAGCCAATCCCAAAAGGAATTTGGTACAAAGAAAAAGGAAAAGTAATAGAAAATGGAAGATACGATTTTAAAGGTAGTTTAGATGATGCTCCAATTATTGACAGGATATTTACAAAAAATCATTTGTATCAGCACGAATTTAACTTAATCGGCCGTCCTTTGGCTTATATTATGGCTGGTCGTGATTGCTGGTATGGAAAATGCACTTTCTGTTTCCATCCAGATACTGATATTATGACTAAAGATGGTATTAAAAAAATAAAGGATATTAAACTAGGAGAAGAAATATTAACCCATAAAGGAAATTATCAAAAAAGTAACTTTATTTTTCAAAGATATTATTCTGGAGATTTAATTAACATTAAAATTGAAGAATTACCAAAAATAAAATGTACCCCAAACCATAAATTATTAGTTATAAAAAATGGAGAAAATAAAACTAAATTTATTGAGGCAGAAGAACTAGAAGTTGGAGATTTATTAATTTCACCAATAAAAAAAGAACAAATAAACAACTTGCAAATTAATTCTAATAAACTAGTTTTTGAAGTTCAATTAAATGATAAAAATGAATATTCAACATTTGAAATAAAAGAAATCACAAAAGAAGAATATTATGGGGATGTTTATAATTTATCTGTTGAAAATGATCATACTTACACAGCAAATTTAGTTTCTGTATCAAATTGCGTTTGGGACACTAACTTATACCCTAAAGGTACATTTAAAGGAAGAAGTCCAGAAAATGTAATGAAAGAAGTAAAATATTTAGTTGATGAACTTGGTGTTAAGGAAATTTTTGATGATGCAGGAACAATTATTGTTGGCCCTTGGCTAAAAAAATTCTGTAATTTAATGATAGAGTCTGGTTATAATAAAAAAGTAATTTATTCTGGAAACATGAGGTTTGGTGCAGTAAATCTAGAAGAATATAAATTAATGAAACAAGCAGGTTTTAGGTTATTGAAATATGGTCTAGAATCTGGTTGTCAAACAACAATTGATAAATTAGATAAAGGAACAAAAATTACAGAAATAGAAAAAAGTTGCAAAGAAGCAAAGGCAGCTGGATTGGTTACTCACCTCACGTTAATGCTGGGATTTCCATGGGAAACTCGAGAAGATAGTTTAAAGACATATAGATTAGCTAAGAAATTAATGTTAAAGGGATATATAGATGTGTTACAGAGTACAGTAATCATTCCATATCCTGGAACACCCTTATATAAAGAAGGAAAGGAAAAAAATTGGTTCTTGTTTGATCCAAGAGATTATGAAAGATTTGATATGAGAGAGCCTGTTTTCAAAACCCCAGATATGACTCCAGCGCAAGTTACAAAATTATGCAATAAAGTTTATCACATCTTTATTGATCCAAGATATGTTCTAAGACATTTAAGAAAAATTAAATCATTTGAAGATGTTAAATATACTTTTAGGGGAGTAAAAGCAGTTGCTGGTCATTTAATGGATTTTGGAAAATCAGCAACGCCAAAGATTGAAGAAGCACCAATAAGATAATTTATTTCTAAGAAACAAAAAAGTCTAATTAATTAAGTTTATAAAATAAAAAATTAGTTCATAAATTAAGCCGCGATCGCATAACCTGGTAGAGCCTTTCTTAGAAAGAAAGCCTCGGTAAAGAAGTTCTTTTTCCAAGGTTTTTCTTTAAAGAAAAAGCTTCTGGAGATTGCACTGGCCTTGAGTTAGTTTTTGACGAAACTTTTCTTAAAAGTTTCCAAGTAAGCCAGGCCTTTTGCTAGGCATCCCAGTTCAAATCTGGGTCGCGGCGTAATATATTTACAGATAAGTTGTGGCGTAAGTTTAAATATTAGTGAGACTTCTAGTTTTTTAATGAACAGACCCAAAACAATACAATATATTCATAATTATGATCAGCAATTAAACGCCTTCTACAAAAGAGTTGAAAAAATTGCAATTTCCAGAATAAATAAAGACTTAATTCTTGAATTTGAAAAGCAATGTTTTATCAAAGAACATATTGCATTGCCAACAAGAGTAAAATATTTGGATGTCTTGTCAACTATTGCTCTAAAACATTGCTCCAAAGATTTTGACAAATTAGAAAGAAAAGATTTTGAGGACATAGTTTTAGGAATTCAAGAAAGAGAGGATATATCTATTTCAACAAAACAAAAATATACTGCTATTTTAAAAAAATTTGGAAGATGGCTGGTGTTTAAGGATAAAATGTTTATACCAAATGGAATTAAAAAATATCCTGAAACTGTTGAATGGATTAATACACATATAAAAGCAAAAGACAAACCAAGAATAAAAGCTTCTGAAATTTTAACTGAAGAAGAAATTGAAAAATTAATTAATACTGCAGAAACACCACAACATAAAGCTTTTATTTCTATGCTCTATGAATTGGGTGCAAGAATTGGTGAGATAGGAATGCTAAATGTTGGCGATGTGAATAGAGATGAATATTCTTACATAGTTGACTTATCAGGTAAGACAGGTCATAGAACTCCCAGAATAATTTTAAGCGACCCTTATTTGACAACTTGGTTAAATCAGCATCCTTTTAGAGAAAATAAAGAAGCTCCTTTATGGATTGCCAAAGACAAGAAAACAAAACAATTTGCTGATACAAGATTAAAGTATAATCCTTTAGTACAAATTATCAATAGAATAGTTAAAAAAACAAATATTAAGAAAAATGTTTATCCGCACTTGTTTAGGCATTCTAGAGTAACTCACTTGTTAAAAAACAAGCAGATTAATGAGTCACAAGCCAAAGTTTATTTTGGATGGACTCCAAGTTCAAAGGTTCTTTCTGAATACAGCCATTTAGTTTCTGGTGATGTTAATGAAACTTTATTAGAAATTAATGGAATAAAAATAAGAAAAGAAAGTGAAATTAGATTAAGATCAAAACAATGTTATAGCTGCAAAAATATTAATTCAAAAGAAGCTAGATTTTGCCAGTATTGTAGCAAACCTTTGGACTTTCAGGCTATAGAAGAACTTGAACAAATTAAAAGTAGAATTTCAGATTTATCATTAGGTTTTGCACAATCAGGTAAACCGATGGAAGTTTATTTAAAAGAGCTAATTAAGAAAGAAATAAGGAGGAATATAAAATAAAGATAATTTAAGCTTACGATATTTTAATAAATATTATGATTTATGATAAAAGTATGATTTACTTTAAAGAATTTCCTAATTTATCAAAAGATGATGTAGCTATTGCTGGTGGAAAAGGTGCAGCGTTAGGAGAGTTGAAGAAAGCTAGTATTCCAGTGCCTGATGGTTTTGTTATTTTATCGGATGCTTTTGAGCAATTTCTAGATGAAAATAATTTTTTAGCTGAAATAGATTCTATTTTACATAAAGTCAATCATAAAGAAATACATACAATAGAAAGAGCATCTGAGGAGATAAAGGCTCTAATTTTAAATGGAACAATTTCAAAAGAAATAGAGAAAGAAATAAAGAGATATTTTAAAAATTTAGGTTCTAAGTTTGTTGCTGTTAGAAGTTCTGCAACATCAGAAGATAGTTCTACTGCTGCATGGGCAGGACAATTAGAAACCTATCTTAATACAACTGAAAAGGATTTATTAGAAAATGTTAAGAAGTGTTGGGCTTCACTTTTTACTCCTAGAGCAATTTTTTATAGATTTGAAAAAAATCTTCATAAAGAAAAAATATCAGTTGCTGTAGTTGTGCAGAAGATGATAAATTCAGAAGTTTCTGGTATAGCTTTCTCTGTTCATCCAGTAACTCAGGATAGAAACCAATTGATTATTGAAGCTGGTTTCGGTCTAGGTGAAGCAATTGTTTCTGGACAAATAACACCTGATAGTTATATTATTGAAAAAGAACCAAGAAGAATTATAACAAAAAATATTTCAAAGCAAGAAAAAGGATTGTATAAAATTGAAAATGGCGGAAATGAATGGAAAGAAATAAATAGAAAAGAAAATCAAAAATTAAATGATAAAGAAATTCTAGAATTAAGTGAAATAATTCTAAAGATAGAAAAACATTCTGGATTCCCAGTTGATATTGAATGGGCATTAGAAAAAAATAGATTCTATATTGTTCAAAGTAGACCTATTACAACTTTAACTTTCAAACAAGAAGAAAAGAAACAACAGAAACTGAAGCAAGTAGTTACAAGAAAATATGGTTTATTAACTTCAGAGTTATTTATAGATGGGTTATCAAATCCAGAAAATTATCAACACTTATTATTACTTCCAGATTGTTTTGTTAGTACTGGAGTTGTCTCTGATAAATGGTTTTTTGGTCCTGAAATTGCTGTTCTTGGGAAAAGACTTCTTGAAGAAGAAATGAAAAAAGAAGGATTTGTGTTCAAGATGTTTTCCAATGTTTACAATTATGGGGAGAAATTACTCAGAAAATCTGAGAAAATTAAAGAGAAGGATTTATCTAAATTAAAATCAGAAGAACTAATAAAAGAATTTGTAAATTTTTCTAATCTATATAAAATATTTGCTGTTTCTTTAGCTGGATGGGGGTTACAAATACCTATAGAAGCTAAATTAAGAGAATTATTGAAAGAGAGAAAAAATATTGATGAAGATTTAGCTACATTAACTTTTCCAAAAAAACAAAACATAGTAAATATCGAACAAGAAGAAATTCTAAAAATAGCAGAAGTAATAAGAAAAAAAAGAATTTCCTTTGATAATGATACTTTAACAAAAGAGGTATTAAAATTAATTACTAAACATATAAACAAATTTGGTTGGATGACTAGGGGTGGTCTTGATGAACCTTGGGCAATTAAAGATGTTCTTGATAGGTTGAAAGACTTAGTAAAAGAAGACTGCACAAAGAAAATTTCTGAAATTATTAAATGGAGAAAGGAAAATGAGCAAAAATCAGAATTGTTATTAAAAGAAATAAAAGCTGATAAACAAACTAGAAGGTTAGTTGATATTTCCAAAGAACTTGTTTATTATAGAACTTATAGAACTGATTACTTAAATTTAGTAATGTTTAATATAAGACCATTATTATTTGAAATAGGGAAGAGATTAGGGTATAACTTTATTGAAATTTCTTATTTAAGACCAAAAGAAATTATTAATTTTAGAGCGATAGATAAAAAAGAGTTACAAAGAAGAATGGAGCAATTTTTAATTTTTACAGTAGATAAAAATCAAATAATTTTTTCAGCCGATAAAGACGATATATCAAAATTAGAAGATATTTATGTTTTAAAAGAGATAGTAGATAAAAAAGTCATTAAAGGAAATACAGCCTTCCAAGGAAAAGTTGTTGGTCAAGTAGTTATTATACTCAGTAAAAAAGATTTATCTAAAGTTAAAGAAGGAGATATAATTATCACTCCTATGACAACTCCTGATTATATTGTAGCTATGCAAAAAGCTGCTGCTTTTGTCACAGACGAAGGGGGTATAACTTGTCATGCTGCTATTGTTGCTCGTGAGATGAAAAAACCTTGTATTATAGGAACAAAAATAGCTACCCAAATATTAAAGAATGGTAATTTAATTGAAGTAGATGCTAATAATGGGATTGTAAACATTTTAGATAGTAAATCAGATAATTTTGAGAAATCAACTGATTGTATAAGAATGTTTGAAGCAACTGGAATGCCTTTCTTAATTAACAGCATAGCTCTAGAGCATTATAAACCATTAAGAGCAATAGCAATCTTTAGAGAAAATTTATGGACTACTTATTTACCGAAATTAATTGAAAAAGAAACGCTTAAAGAAGGAATCGAGCTTTTTGGTAGCAAAGCTCTTTTTAATGAATATAAAAGAGAATTTGATGATTATAAAAATAGGTCTGTAAATTACTTTGAAAATTTGTTAAAAAAGAAGGAAATAACTGAAGAAGAACTTGAAGAATATTTTAATTTAATTTCAGAACACTGGAAATATTATAGTAAAACTGAATTTTTTTACGTTGATGATGCTTATTTAAAATCAAAAGAAAATAAAGTAACAGCTCAAAATTTAAAACATTTAGAAGAAATAAAGAATTCTGGAAGAGAACATCTTAATAAATTAATTTTTGGGAGTAATAGTTACTTAAGTAAAATATTGACCAAAATTAGTGAGAAATTTAAAATAAATTTAAATGATTTATTTTTTTATTCAAAAGAAGAAATTTTAAATTTATATAAAAATCAGAAAGTTCCTAATCCATTATTAGAAGAACGAAAACAATCTTATGTTTTTACAATAAAAGACAAAAATTTATTTGTTTTATCTGGTAATAAAGCTAAAGACTTTATTTCTAATTTTTCAGTTAAAATAACATCTGATGAGATAAAAGGCACTATTGCTAATAAAGGAAAAGTACAAGGTAAAGCTAAAGTCTTGTTTTATGGAGCAGATACTTTTGATAAGGTTTCAAAAATGATAGAAGAAATGGAAAAAGGAAATATATTGGTAACAGAAACAACTTCTCCAGAAATTATAACTGCTTGTAAAAAAGCATCTGCTATTCTAACAAATCAAGGCGGACTTTTATCACATGCCGCTATAGTAAGTAGAGAATTGGGTATACCTTGTATTGTTGGTCTAGGTAATATAACTCATTTAGTCAAAGATGGAGATATTTTGGAAGTTGATGGAGATAAAGGTGTTGTTAAAATTCTTAAAAAGAAATAAATTTTGATAGCTTATACTGTGCTATTTGGTTTGAGAAGAGGATAATTTTAATCTTAACGAGGTGCATTTGCACACAAAAGGCGTAGCGTCTCAGCGCCAGCATGACGCGAAGCCTCGTTTATTTCTCCAGTATCTTTCTTCCTTGAGCAGTTATACTAACTAAAAAATAAGCTCTTCCAGTTGCCTCGTGTTTTTCTTTTTTTATTATAGAAACAGCTCCAAATTCTTCTAATTCTTCACAATTTGCTTTAATTGTTCTAAAACCGGTGTTAAGCTTTCTTTCTAATTGTGCGAAAGTTAAGTTTCCTTCTTTATCTAAAATTTTTAAAATTAATTTCTTTATATCCTGACTTCCTCTTTTAGTCATACTACAAAAATGCAGTAAGATTTATATAGTGCTAACTCATGATATTGCAGTAAGCTAAAAATGGGTTGGTTTAAATCTTTTCAACAAAAAAGAGAATATAAGCCTAAACGCAGAAACCGATCTGAATTTTTAGGTAGGAAAGAAGATTATCTAAGAGCTAAAGATACAACTCCTTCTTATTATGTTTATATTGTTGAGTGTCTTGATGGAAGTTATTATGTTGGCTATACCTCTGAGTTATCGGATAGAATTATTAGACATAAAATGGGTAATGGTGCAGAATATACAAAAGAAAATGGATTTAAAAGACTAGTTTACTTTGAAACTCATATTTCTGAAAGGTATGCTAAAAGAAGAGAATTTTATATTCAACAAGCTGGAAGAGTTTATAGTCAAATGTTAGTTACTGAATTTCAAAAGAATTTAATGTTACTTAAAGATTGAATTTAGTTTCTTTATTTACTTGTTTAATTAAATCGCTTGATCTATCTAAATTTCCTGTAATTCTAAACAGAGTTATTAATTTATTCAGCAGGGGCATTAATAATTCTTGTATATTATGAAAATCCAATGTTTTTTCATTATGCATTGTTAAAACAAACAACATTTCAGGAGATGCTTTAATTAAATCTAAAAATTCCAAACATTTTTCTTTGCTTAAAGTTTTATTGTTGTTATCTGTTAAACATCTTGTTTTCATTATTTCTTTTAAATAGTTAAAATTGCTCATTTCTTTGAATCTCCTTTTATTAGATTTATTAAAATTTATTTCATCCTGAATTTTCTTGGGTAAGTTTTCAACTGCAATCAACAATTCATCACCAGATAAATTTTCAAAATTTTCTCTATGTTTATTTCTTATAACTTCTTCACTAAACAATTCATTTTGCTGGCTATTTACGCTAACTTCCCAAGTTTGAAATGCAGCTAATATATCTTTTATTATATCAGGGGCTTTAATATTTGGCAAAGAAGCACTATCATACAATATCAGGCTTAATTTCAAGTGCATTAAGGCAGTATAAGGTGTTGCTGTATATTCTGCTGTTCTTTTGTCTTTATTCCACCACTTCTTAAAGGAACTAAAGAAAAAATATTTGTTTTCTAATTCTTTTTTCTCATTATTTATATTTACAAACCCTTCTTTTTTAGGTATTTCAATTATATATTTGTTGATTTTTAATATTTTTAAGTAATTAAAGAAGGTTCTTTTATTATATTGATGCATTTTTATCTCAGAAGTTTTTAATGGTGCATTTAATTTAATTTCAGTGAAGATTTTGTGGAAGTCAGAATTCTTATTATAGTTTACTTCTTTATAGAGATTTAATAATTGATTCTTCACTTCTTCTAAGTTTTTCACCTTTTCACCTTTTTTAGTTATATGATGAATTTCTATATAGAGCTTATGGTAAGGTCTAGTAAGGTAAGTTTTGAATTAACTGAGGAAATAAAAAAGAACCTTAATTCTTGGGAGATTTTTGTAGCTGAAACTTACAATAAAGTATACTTTGAAATAATCTCAGAAGGAGAAAAAAATGAATAATGCTTCTTCTGAATTACAATTAGAAAATAATTCTGTTTCGTTAAGGTCCGAAGGACCTAGACTAGCGTCAATAGGCATAAGTGAACAAAATCCATATCCAGAAATAATAAGAAATGTTGAGAAATTCGTAAGTGATGCAATTGCAAAAGGATACAGAGGAAATATTCTTCTCCTTTTAATTTGTGGAAAACCAATTCAAGCTTATGTTGATTCTGATGGTCAAACTGGTTATATTGCTAGAAAATGTGCTTGTGGAACTATTACAATTCCTTTAAAATATAAGTGTTCATTGAGAATTTGCCCTAAATGTTCTGGAATAAGAAGGGAAAAAATATTCAGGCAGTATTATCCTTTATTTCAAAATTTAATAAAACAATTTCCGAGTAAAAAATATAATGTTAATTTTTTGACTATTAACCCACCAAATTTTGATAAATTAGAAGAAGGCTGTAAACAAATTAGAAAAGATTTCAAGAAGTTTTTAAGGCAAAGATATGGCAAAACTAAAGATGGAAAAATAATTTATGTTAAAGACAAGATTAAGGGCGGAGTTTATGTAATTGAAGCTAGAAAATCTAAAAAAGACAATAAGTGGAATGTTCATATTCATTTATGTTATTTCGGTGAGTGGTTAGACAATGTTATTAGGGGAAAATGCAATGTTTGCAAGCAAACTAGATTAAAATATCAAAAAAATGAAGAAAGATACAAATGTGCTAATTCTAAGTGTGGTTCATCTAATATTATTGTTAAAAATAATGGATTGAGCAAAATAAGGAATATTTGGAAAAAAGTTACTGGTAATGACTGTCATATGGACATTAACAGAAAATCGTCTACAAGACATACTCTAAACTATGTATTGAAATATTGCGGAGCTAATAAAGAAAATTTCCAATCACAAGAAGATTTAGTCGAATATCTTTGTGCAATGCAACGAATTAGGACAATAAACAAAGTTGGTGAGTTTTATAATTCAAAAATAAAACCTTTGCAAAAAGAAGACTATATTTGCAATGTTTGCAATGAAAAAATAACATATGAACTAAATTTAGATTATAAATATTTAGATGCACTTAGAAATTCAAAAATAATTATTTATGAGGATATTTTAAAAGAACCTCTTAAACCCAAAAGAAGAATTCCAAGTTTCTTGAAAAAATCTTTAACTGATATGAGAATCAAGGAAAAAAAGCTTTCTAAAGAGTTGAAAACTTATGCATGACAAAATTAAAATGTTTCTATTGCGAATCAGAAGACTTTATTCAAGTCTATTGTGAATATAAAAATCAATTAAAGTTTCACTGCAATAAATGCAACCAAAAATTTATGGCTTTAAAAGAAATGATTAAAGATTATAAAGAAGAAATTATTTTATATGATACAAAAGAATGTGAAACAAAAGCTGATCAAATGAGGCTTAACAAGTTTGATTAATGTTCAGATGTTCTATAATAACTACCATAAACTTATATAAATAAGCGATTAATCTTTATTTTATGAACAAAACAAAAAAGAATCAAAAATCAATTAATAAAAAAAGGAAGATAAAAAGTAAAAGAGTAATAAATAAATCAGATTTAAAACAAATATTCCAAATTTTTAAAGGTCCTTTAATAGTTCTTTTTTCATCTTTTATTATAACTTTAATAATTTCTTCCTTTCTTAAACCCATACCATTATTCTATAATCTTTTACGCTTTGGTATTATATTTTTAGGCATTCTTATAACTATAGATTATTTCTATACAAGAAACGAAAAGGCACATAATAAAAATCTAACTTTATTAATTGAAGTAGTCACTTTAATAGTTCTTTTTGGACAATTTGAAGTTTCATTAAATCAGTTTAAAATTACAGAAAAACAAACAGATATCATTCAAAAACAAACAGAAATATTAGAAAAAACATCACAGTCTACTTTACCTGACATTCTTGTTGTTTCTTCGGCTGGTTATCAAACATATAAATTGTCTAATGTCATTGAAAATAAAGGAGCTATTAGAATTGGAGTTACAAACTTAGGAAAAGCTACTGCTCCATTTCTTAGTGTTAGAATTTATTCCGCAGAATTTTATGGAAAGATACAACCACACTATAGTTATTCTAGTGAATATTTTAACCTTCAAAATTTGAATAGCCTTGAATATAATTATACTGGGTTTGAATTTTCAATAGCCAACCAATCAGATTTTATAGCAGGTCCAAAAAATATTACTTTTCAAATAAATTGTCCAACTTGCAGAGAACCAATTAAATATGAGAATGTTCCTATTTGTATATATAAGGAAAAGCGCTCTTTAGAATGTCCTCTAAAATAATAAAAATAAATTAAATTAATCTTGATAAATCTTCCCTAGTGTAATAAAGCTTACCAGTTGTATATAATTTATTTTTTAGTTCTTCCATTTTCTTTCTTATTGTTTCATCATCTAAATTTGAATCTGTCATTTTCTTAAAAATAAATCTATCACTAGTTATACCAAAGATAAGTTTTTCATCATGAGACCTTCCTCTTAATCTGTATTGCGACCCTGTTACAATTGTAGATGGTCCATAAACTTCTTTAATTACTTTAGGTGGTTCTCCAATTTTCTCAGAGAATTTTATTTTAAATAAATCTAATTTATCTTTATCGGAACAAATATTATAGTTTGCTTTCAATAATTCTTCTGGGGATATTAAAGTTCCTCTTTCTGAAGAGCCAAACATTGCTGTGTTTATTATTTCTGTATCGTAATCTAAAGCAATTTTTATGTGTTCCAAGGCTTTTCCATTATCATTATGTGGATGAAATTCCAACGGACCAGAATATCTTTTACGAATACATTCAAAATTCTTCTTAATTATCTCATTAATACCAATTCCACGGCTATCGCAAACAACTAATTGCCTAGCTCCAGCTTGACTTAATTCATTACTGAATTCTGCTAATCTTTCTTCTAAGCCGGATTCTGGGCAAGTTGTATCAGTTAAAGCTACATCTATTGGTTTTTTGTATTCTTTTACAAAATGTTTAACTAAGTTAGTTGCTTTGTTCAAAACATCTTTAGCAGTACTTCCTTTTAGAGTTTGTGATATAAAAAAATCGCTTGTTGGTATCCAAAAACAAGCACTAGCATTTTTGTATCCTTCTATAAGTCTTCCGCTTAAATCAATTTGGTCTTTAATAGCGTGGCTGTAAACTGCTGACTCTATTGGTAAATCTTTGAATGCTTCTAATATCTCTTTTACTCTCTTCTCTTCTTCAGAACATATACTTGGGTAACCAACAGAAATAATTGAATTGGGAAAAGCTTCAGCTAAGTTTACCATTGAGGGTGCATCAATTAAAAAACTTGCTGCAATTCCATCTCTACGACATTCTTCTCTAATTCTAATTTGTGACATTTTCTTCCTCGATATTTAATCCAATTACAAAAACATATCCTGTTTCTTGTATTCCTTTTCCAGAAATGCTTTCAGAAAATTTCTTAGATATATTTTTACAAATTTGAAATGTTTCTTCATAAGAGAATTCTTCAGAGAAAAAAATAAATGGAAATCTAAGATTTGTTAGTTCAAAAAATTCTCTTAAGCTTTTCTTAGATAATACGAAAGAGTATTCTTTAGTAATTTCTATATTTAATAGATTAAATTTTAATTGCTGTTCTAATTCATCTTTAGCTATTCTTTTAAAGAATTTTTCAATCTTAGCTTCCTTTTCAAAGAATCTTTCTATTTGGTATATTAATCCTTTTTCTTCTCCAATTGCAATTGAATGAAAATTAACTATAATTTTCGTATTTGGTTTCATAACAGAAGAAATATTTCTAAATAATATATCGGATTTCAAATTCCATAAAGCGGAAGTAATAAAAATAAAATCTACTTTTTCTTTTACAAGTTCATTTATATTTTCAGCATTTCCTTGTATAACTTTAATTTGTCCAGAGTTAATTTGCTGTTTGAAATTATTCTTGTAAAAATTAAGAGCTTCTTTAGATAAATCTATAGCAATAATTCTCAATTTTGGAAATCTTTCTAATAAAATTTTAGTTAATATACCAGTTCCGCAAGCTAAATCTACAACTAATGAATTTTCTTTTATGTTAGCAGAATCTACTAAAGATTTAGCTGTTAAAAGGTAATAATTATCTTTAGTTTTACAATATTTATTGTAAACTCTAGAATAATCTTCCCAATTGAATTTATCCAACCAATAAATTCTGTCAAATTCTTCTTTGTTTTTTTTCATATTAAATACCTACTAAGTAGTAACAAAGATAGAATTTTAATATAATAAAGTATGTTGACGATAATCTACGACAAATTAGAAAGATTTATAATAAATAAAATAATTTGAAAAGGATGGCAATTTATGAACAAGTGCTAAAAGAAATAGGTTTAAGTGATAAAGAGGCTAAAGTGTATTTAGCTTTAATTTCATTAGGTCCATCTACAGTAAATCAAATATCAGAAAAAGCAGACTTGATTAGAACAACTACTTACGATGTTTTAAAGAGTTTAAGAGAAAAGGGCTTAGTTTCTTCTATAGTAAAAAATAAGATTTTACATTTTGAATCTGCTGATCCTTCAAAATTAATAGAAAATTTAGATGAAAAAAAGCAGAAAGCTGAAGAAATCTTGCCTGAATTAAGAAATTTACATAAACCCATTTTAAGAGGACCTTTAATAGAATTTTATGAAGGAGTTGAAGGTATAAGAACAGTTTGGCAGGATATTCTAAATAAAAAACAAACTCTTTTAGCTATTTCAGATTTTCAATCTTTGTTCAACACCACAAAATTTCTTGCACCACGTTTTATACATCAGCGTGTTGAAAATAAGATTAATGCAAAGTTATTAACAGAAAAAACAAAAGAAACTTTAGAAACTTGGAAAGTAAATGATAAAAAAGAGTTAAGGGAGACTAGATTTATTCAAGAATTAAAAATAACTCCAGTGACTGAATATATTTATGATGATTGTGTAGCTATTTTAGGTACTGATATTCAAAATCCACTAGGAATTATAATAAGGCATAAAGATTTTGCAGAACAGCAAAAAATATTGTTTAATTTATTATGGAACAAAGCAGAGAAAGATTAAGCAGAGAAAGATTAGTCATGATATATAAGGCATTGAATCTTAAATACTTATAATATTGAACCTAGATTATTATGTCCTTAATTAAATTAATTATATCTTAAAATGAAAAAAATAGATAAACTATTTATAGAATTTTCAGAGCTTAGAATAATTGAAGTTTGGATCAGAAAAAGCATCAAAGCTAGAGGTAAAAATCCCATAAAAAATATTTTCAGTGTTTATAGAGTTAGGAAACCTAAAAAGTTTGATGAAATGATAAATATACTAAAAAATTCTAAAGACAATATACAGTTGTTACGTGCGTCTTGGTATGTAGAGATGAGTTATAATGGAAATTTATATTTTGATTATTTGAATAAATGTTTTTCTAAACTTAAAAATCAAAAAGGCTTTCATTCATTATTAAAAAGAATAAAAAATAATCCAGAAGAGTTTAATGATGTTCTATCTGAGATAGAATTTAATGCTTATTTTGCTAAAAGATATGTTTTAGAGATAGAACCTAAAATCGGAAATAAAAAACTTGACTCCAAAATAAATTTAGAAAAGAGAAATGTATTATTTGAAATATTTACACCTAAATCATATAAGCCTTTAGAAGAAAGCAAGAAAGCGATAATAATCCCAAATACTTCTAAACTTAAAATTCTCTCAAAATTAAGAGAACAAATTATTCCTATTAAAGAATATATAAAACAACCATTGATTATAGTAATAAATGCTTCAAACTCAGTTATTGATGAATATGATATAGCTAATTCTTTATTTGGGGAGTTAAAACTTGTTACTCTTCAAGATAAAATTACAGGAAAGATGATTGGAGAATATTGGGGGAGAGACAAAAACTCTCTTTTCCATATAGAACCTTTGGCTGAACTTATAACTGGGGTTTTGATCTATCGCAGAAACATAACTATTAATAAGACAGAATTCAAGAAAGAACTAATTTTAAATAAAAAGTCAAAGTATCATCTAACTCATAAAGAATATAAAAAGCTTAATAGGTTTGATTTAAATAATATATTATAAAGAGGAAAAAGATGAATTTAAGGGAATTAAAGAGTTTATTAGAAAATAGCACTGAAGAAAACCTTGAATTTGACGAGCCACATGTCAGTTTAAGATGCGGGGAAAATAATCTTAAAAAAGAAAGTGTAATTCATACATTATTAAAAGAAACAAATAAACTAACCCATTTTATTGAAGACAGACCAAAGGTCTATAAATTGTATTTCAAGCTTACTGAAAGAAGACAGTTAAAAGTAATAATTGATATATTAAAACCAAAAAGGATAATGATAAGAACTGTAAAAATACTGGATAGAAAACTATATAAGAATACCAAACTTATAAATTTGAAGAAGAGAAGGTTTTGATAAAAATGGACGAATTTACTTATGATTACAGCCAGTATTCAGATATTTTACATATTCATAGAAAGAATAATATAACTATTGGAAGTGTGGAAATAGGTGATTTTACTATCGATTTTGGTAAAGGAAATAAAGTAGTTGGACTGGAAATAGAGCATGCTTCAGAGTTTTTTGCTAATCTAGATATAGATAAAGATTCTTTAAGCAAAATAGAAGATGTAGAAATAATAGTTGATAAAAGAAATCCTGAGTCACAATTAATTTTCTTAGCAATTAAATTTCCTATTGGTGTAAAAAAGGTATCAGTTCCTTTAACAGTTACAGCTTAAAAATAGTTTGTAGCGTAATAAGTTACTTATTACCTTGGGTCGCGGCGTTATATTTTAAAATCTAACTTTAGTTTTGTAAAATTTCTCGTAAGACTTTAAAGACATTTTTGAATTTAAAATAATTCTTTTTATGTTGTTGTAAACTGTTGGCACTTTTTCTTTGTCTAAAGTTTTTAAAACTTCTAATAAAAGTTTGATAATTTCAGCCTTGTATTTTTCTCTTAAATAATCAATTTTTCCAAATAAGCCTAATATTAAGAATGTGCTGTGCTCATTTACTTGTGCTAATTTAATTAAAACACCTTTTACAAAATCTCTTCCCTCTCCTGTTAAAAAAGATTTTCTTTTATTGCTTATAAACCCATAATAAAGTGTTCTGTTGCAATTTGGTTGTTCTATTTTAAAAGCTGGCGATTTCTCAGCAATTTTTATCAAGTCTAATGCGTCACCCCCTTCACTTCTAGCAATTATACTTAAAAAAGATTCATAACTGACTAAATTATTTTCAGAATATTTTCTTTCTTTCTCAAATATTTCTATTTTATCTTTTGCAGAACTCTTTAAATAAAGCCCAAAAGCAGCAAACCTGTCAGTTGCATTTGTTGAATTTAAATATTGTTCTTTTATTAAATTATGGATATCTTTTGTGTCTAGTCTTGATAATATATATAAGCATAAATTCTTAACTTGTCTGTATTTTATATCAGATAATTCTTTTTGAACATAAAATCCCTGAATGATCTTATTTTTGTATTTATTATATAAATTTAATAATTCTGTTTTATATTTTTCAGCTATTTCTAAATAAATCCTTTCTTTGACTTCATATAATTTTTGATACAAATAATTGTATTTTTCATTTTCTACTGACTGGGTTATTGTCAATATCTGGGATCCGGCTTTTTTCATTAAGTCTTCATTATTAATAAAAGAATAAAACAAGTCAATAAATTCTTCACTTACTTTATAATTAGGGTTTTTTATTAAATTTATTTTTTCTTTGTCAGCTAATTTGTAAAAAGTTATATATTTATTTATAATATCATTGTCAAATTTAGCCTGCATCATTAATTCAGAGTCATTTTGTTCATAAAATAATTTGCCATAAAATAAATAACCCCTGTTTAAAGAAACAAAAGCAGGTTTTTCTTTAATGTTTTTAAATTCAATCTTTGTTTTCTGTTTGTTAATCATTTTTTCTAAAGAAGTAATTATTTCTCCATTATTGTTAAATAAAACTGCATTAAAAGGAAATTCCCAAATTGTTTTTCCTTTTATTTTCTTTTGTTCAAGAAAAATTTTAAGTTTCTTTAACTTTTCATCATATTCAGTTCTTGCATTAACTACTGGAAAACCAGTCTGTTTCAGCCATGTATTAGCCATTTTTTGAAGCCTTATTTTAGAAATTTCTTCCATGCATTCAACCCATTGTTTTCTTGATGCATTGCTATGTTTATATTTTGTATAATAAAGATCCAAGCCTTTAGCAAAATTCTCTTTTCCAGTTAAAACTTGCACCATCCTTATAAATTCAGGCGCTTTTACATAAGTTACACCTGTTATTAATTCATCTGGATTATTAAATCCATCAGGTTCAATTGGCATTGAATTAACTCCTGAGTCTTTCTCAAATGTCCCTCCAGGCATAATTAAATCTAAAACCCTGTCTAGCCTTTGGTATTCTTCTGACATTAATTCAGATAAATACTCAGTTTCTATAAATACAGTTACAGCCTCATTAAGCCATATTTCAAAAGGGCTTCTTCCAGTTACTTCAGAACCATTTATATTATGATAAAATTCATGGCATTTTACATTTATCATATATTCAAAAGCACCATCAGTCATGTCTTTAAATGGCATTAGCTTGTTTGTAGTTATTGTTGTATTTCCTACATTTTCCATGCCCCCAAAATTGGAATTTTGCATCCCAATTTCTCTATAAACTGTTCCAGTATATTTATACCCAAATTTTAAACCAAAACATAATTTTTTTATTGTGTTTTTTATATTTTTTAGTTCTTCTTTTTTATTTTGTTTCTTTAATTCCTCTCTCTCTTTTATCAAAGAAAATATTTTGTTTTTAATGTCTAAATCTTTATATTTTTCTTTGCCAGTAAATAAATATATCCACATTATAGCATTAAATAAAATATCTAAAGCAATCTCTGCCTTGTCTTGTCCAGAATTTACTGGGCCTAAAATTTCCAACATAAACTTGTCTCCATTAGGATATTCAAATTCTCTTGTAAATGTTTTATAAGTTCCAACCCCTAAAAAAAATAAATAAGGTGCCATTGGTGTTCTTGTGTTTTCATAAACTATCTTGTCTCTGCCATTCCCAATAGATTTTCTTTGTTCAATTACATCCCCATTAGAAATAATGTTTGTATATCTAGAATCAGCAGTTATAGTAGTCTTATAAGTACATTTAGCAGTCATATCATCTATGCAAGGCACTAATCTCTGAAAACCCCATTGCTGGCATTGAGTTATTTGTGTCAATAGACAACCCTCTGGAGTTACATCATAATACAACCCTTCAAGAATATTGTTTGTTGGTCTGCAAATTGTCTCTGTCTCTATTATAATTTCAGTATTCTCCTGAATCTTTTTTATGAAATTAATATAAATCTTGTCTTCTTTAATATTGTATTCATAATCTTTGAGAAATTCACATTTTAAGCCTAATAAATCTAAATTTTTGGCATTTAACTCTAATTTATTTATTTTTTCTATTGTCTTTAGTTTTAATTTAGAATTAACCCTAGTATACTTGTCATGAATATCAAAAAATAAGTCCATATGAACTACTTTGACTGTTAAGTCTTTGAAATCCTTTGGATAATATTTGAATTCTCTCTTTTTCATCTAATAATTAAAAATTAGCATAATTATATAATTTTTGTTTTTAAATACATCCTAAAGTAGAAATATTTTTAATTTATTCAGAAAAAATTGCCAAATTTTATTGTTATAAACTTATAAAACAAGAAAATCATAATAATTTCTTTAATTCAAACACAAATTGTTTTGCTCTTTCTAATGAAGTTAAAGCTTTTGACTTCTTTACTTTTTCATCCATTTGATATTGAAATTTTGAACGTTTTTCCATTTCAAAATCAAGAGACTCTAATAAAGAATCTGCTTTTGATGAAGTAAGTTCCATCGCGTCTTTTTTAATAATTTCATATTCTTCAATAAGTTCTTTCTCCAGTTTGTTTCTTGCAAAGACAATTAAAGAATCTGCAGTTACTTTATGGCTTATTTTGTCTCCAACTTTATAACCAATTTTAAGCAGAACAGCATTTGCAATATAATACATAGCATAATATGAAGAAACAATCACCCATAAATATGGCTGATATGTTTGATTTTCCAAAGATAACAATTTTTGTGCAGTTTCTAATGAAAGGTTGCTATTTTCAATATACATTTCTTTAGCTGTTTCATTCATTTGTTTTTTTAATAATCTCTCAGCTAAATATCTCTTTACATTCGATTCAGCTTCTTTTATTCTTTTGTCACTAAGCATTTTTTAACCTATAATAACTTTCCACACCATATAAAATTATATTATTTTCAATTACTTCTTTGACAACATTTGATTTTTTTGAATCCTTCATTCTTATAAATTCTTCTTCTGTAAAAACCAAAGCATGGGTTTTTATTGGCAATAAAGAAAAAGTATCTAATATTTTTTCTTCGAATTCTTGCTCATTTGAAACTAAAAGGACATCTATGTCTGATGATATTGTATATCTTCCTTTTGCATATGAACCAAAAATAAGGAAAATAAAAAAAGTAGATTTTATTTTTGCCATTGCCTCTTTGTACAGTTGGTTTAAATCTCTGTTTTTCAGCAAACTTTCTTTTCTTTTATTTTCAGATTCATAAATCTCAACACCATAATATAAGTTATTCAATCTGCATAAGTCGCTTTTTCCAATCCTTTGGCAGAGAAGAATGCTTTTTTCTATCAGCCTTTGTGTTGCAGTATAAGTTATCTTGTAATCAGATTTAATTTTTTTAGAAATCTCTCTAATGGTTTTCGGGGTTTTCTCCTCAATAAACAAGTTAATTATTTTATTCTCAGTCTCCATTATGTATTTTAGTACATAATATTATGTATATAAATCATTTGGTCTTAAAAAACCAAGATACTTAAAAAACTCAGAACAATTAATCCAATAATGTGATTATACCATAAGAGAAATCTACATAATTCATTTCTTATAAATATATTTTAATTATTTTGGATTTAAATCTAAAATTACAAGTTTTAGTTGTATATTCTTTTTAATTAATTTCTACTCTCACTTTTGGATATTATTATTCTTAAAAAACTTCTCTCTAACAAAAAGAAATATTCCAATACTAAATATTATTAGTAAAAACAAAAACACAAAATTTTTTACAAAAATAACTCTCTTTAATACTAAAGATAAGATAGTATTAAAATGATACCCTAAATAAACAAATACAGGCACTAAAATTAAAACAGCTAATAAGTCATAAAACTGAAATATTTTCCATTTTATTCCAGTTGAACCAGCAATTAAAGGCCCTAAAAATCTTAATCCTATAATAAATCTTACTAAAAATAATGTCTTTCCAACATGTTCTTTCATATTTCTTTCATATCTAGCAAATTTTTTTGGTGCAATTTTATTCTTTAAACTATTAATATAGCAGCTGCCATGCCTGCTAAGAAAAAATAATATATTATCCCCAATTAAAATCCCAAAGATACTTGCTAAAATAACAACCCATAATTTAGCAAAACCATAGCCTGCAAAATACCCAATTAATAACAAGACTATTTCTTCTGGTACAGGAATTAAAGCTATAATAATCATTAAAAAGAATATACCTAAATATGAGAAATTATTAACATAATCTAAAATAAATGATTGAATGTCTATCATATTCTCTAAATAGAATTTTTTTACAAAATAAAAAAGAAAATATTAGAAGCATTTAGCTTCTATTTTGTTTTTTGCTTGTCATTTCTTTGTGAACTTTCTTTCTAGAAAGCTCTTTTATTGAAACTTTTCCTAAAAGTTTCAAGCTCTGCTCTTTACAGATGGCGAACTTAATGTACCTGCCAGTACTACTTGTGAACCACTTAATTTGTAGTCCTCAAAGTCACTAAATACTTTTGCAGCCATCCTTGTATCAATTGCATCTGTACCTGCAACTAGTAAAGCTACTTTGTCTCCATTAGCTCCTAGTTTAAGCATTGCTTCTCCAGAAGATAATGTCCATTCTCCACACTTTACTCCTAATCCAGATACTTTTTCTACTAAAGGATCTGCACATGGTCCACCAACTAATATTAAGTTGTATGCACTTGGGTCACTTACTTCAGTGTCTATTTTAGTATTTACAGTTATTTTTGCTGGTATATAAGTTACTCCACCACCAGATACTGTTGTTGCTGAACCTTTAACAACTACATTAGCCTGTACTTGATCTCCAGGTACTTCTAAAACTACCTTATCAGAAGCACCATTACTCTTAGGGTCTCTTACAATTACACCATACTTTGTTCTATGATCCTCATCTTTAGCACCTAATTGTGTAAATGATAAAGAACCATTCTTCTGCCATTGTAATTCACCAGCTTCTTCTTTAGCTAGTGTTGCACCTAAAGATGAAAAATTACCAGCAGATGCTGAAAAATTCATCATCAAGTCATCTGTTGCTGCATCAAGTTCAGTACTTGAGTCTCCTCTAACCCATACCTGGATTGTATAATTACTTACAGATGTTCCCGATGTAAACGGCGCCTCAGCATTACCAGATGCCCCTGTAGTAAAATTAAACTTTAAATTGTCATCTTTAGTCTTAAGATAATTTAATCTTAAAAACTGTGTTCTTGTGTTGTTTGATGCATTAATATTACCAACATAAACTATGTTAGGGTTTGCATTTACATCTTTATAGAACAATGCTACTTCTGATATAACAGCATTATCTGCATCACTATGAGATGCCTGTAACCATACTTCACTTGTCTTCTTATCATTGTCATTTACAGTACCATTTGCGCTAAATGCTCTTGAATTAGTAGCAATACTTGATGGGATTACAAATCTCTCATCACCAGGTGCGTAAATGTGTATTGTCTTTGCACTTGAACCTGCATTAGCATACTTTGATTTTGCAGTATCAGCACTGTCCTGATATTCAATAGTAACAGTCAAGTAATCTGTATCAGCTACTGTCAAACTATCCAAACATACCTGTGCATAATTATTTGGTAAAGTATAACATTCACCAACACCAGGCGGATTGTCTGTGTCATCATCTTTAATAAATTCATTTTGAATTCCAATAAATGGACCAGTTGGGTCACTAGAACCACTTGAAACTGTTGTAGATGATTTAGCACCTAAATTACCTAGTTTCCAAGTCCAGTCTGGATCATTCTTGTTTTGTCCTACATATTCATCTCCATCAGCAAAAGTATCTTGTGCATCTTTTCCTACAATTAATGATGCTGATCTTTCTGATTTAGAAGTTGCATAAAATGTATCATCATTTTTTACTTCAATTCCATTTACAACCTTGCTTGAATCAGCTGATATTGTATCTACTTTTCCATCAACATCTAATAAAATAGCTCCGCTGCTACCTACATTTTGTAAAGTTACTTTCTTTCCTTCAACTGTTACAACATCACCTACTTTCATAAAGTATTCTGTTCCAACAGTAGCTGTAAATTTATTTTGTGTAGTTTCTACACTTGTAACTTTTAATGTTTTACCCAAAAATTTAATCTCTAATGGGTCAGCTGATGTTGACTTAGAAACATTTATAGTATCATCAAAAACATAATAATATTTCATAGCTCCTTTTGATGCTTCTAAAAAAATATTGCTTTCATAATCATCATCACTGCTTGTTAAACTTGTTTCTACACTTGGTGAATTCTTTAATAAAACTAATTCATCATGTGCTTCAATATCTTCATTTTGAAAGCTTATTGAACCATCAAAAAAACTATTTACATCACTCTTATCTAACTGAAAGTCTAAAGCTACTGAAGTACTATTTGCAATACCTAAAGAAAGTGGTACATCCTCAGATACTCCACCACTTACAGTAACTACGCCTGCAGTGCTTACTGGAGTCTTAGCCAAATATTGTAATTTTGCAGCTACATCTCCAACACCTAAAGTATCAGATACATCTGCCCTGCTTCCTACAACTAAGGCAGTATCTTCATTATAAACTCCCTCTTTAGAAACAAATGGCTGTGGAAGATTAGCCAAATCTAAACTTGCTGCTTGTGCCATAGCACCTGTAACTGTTGCACCCAACATAGCAACACCAACACCTAAAGCAGCCACTCTTTTAATGGCTTGTTTTAATCTTTGCATTTATTAAACACCTCCGTGTCACATCCTGATAATCAGGAACCTTTTTTAAAATTTTTAATATTTTCTTCTATTGAAATAAATAAATTAAAATTTAGAAGATATTTTTTCTTTATAAATATTTATACACTCCAGAAGATATATTTTCCAAGATATCCTTAAAAACTAAACTAATAAGCCTTATAGCCCTCATTTTCAAATCAGTTTTTCTCTTGTTATCAGCATATCCTAAGATTTGTTGTAAACAATGCATTTTGCACTTTAAACCTATATCCAATGCTTTCTATCCCATTTTTACATTTTCCAAAATTGTAAAATTCAATATTCTCATTACTAAACCTTATATTAAAATCTTTATTTCCTATGCTTAATAAAATCATTTTACTAACTGCATTTTTTAATTTTTCACACATTTCATTATTAGAATCTCTGTTCTTTACCCCAATATAACAATCATAAATAAGGTCTTTTACATTAACCTTGCCTTGTTGTTTAATTATTGCATTTACAAGATTATTTGCAATTAAACTAATTCTGACATCATCTTTATTATCTTGTTCATTAAAAACAAAAACTAAGCCTATAATTAATATAAAAACTAATAAAACAACTAATACAACAAGCCCTATAATCTCCATCTGCCCCTTTTTACAAGAAAACCATCTATTTTTATCTAAAATTGTTCTTTTCAATTTTAAATTAATACCCAAATTTAATCACCATTCCTGATCTTTACTAACCCCAATCTATACTGGTTTAAGTTTGCAAAATACAAAGAAACAGGTAAACTTATGCTATAACTCTGTTCTTTATCTTTAATCTCTCCATAAATACTAAAATAACCGCAATTTTCAGGAAAATTAGATTGTTGATATTTGCTTAAAGTACATTCAACATCCTCTACTTCATCTTTTATCTCAGGATATATATTCTCAACAATTACATTTCTGTCATTAAATATACCTATATAATAACCTTTATTCTCATCTGCTAATTCCTTAAAACTAAGTAATTTTAATACATCAACACAATCCTCATTCTCGCATTTAATTTCAGGTAAAGATGCAAAATTATGCAATAATATCAAGTTTTCTACATCACTTTTTTCTCTCCCCAAACTGCCTAAGCTTTTATAAAAAAAACTATAATAAACAAAAAACCCTATAATAATCAAAAATACAATTATTAAAAGAACAAGTAAACTCTCAGTCATTTCAACCTGTCCTTTTTTTCCTAATTTCATTTTCATCTCAATATCTTCTTCTAGTTTTCTTTTCCGAAGTTTTCTTGTAGTTTTTTCCGAGGCTTTTTCCAAAAAAGGCTCTTTCTTTTTTAAAGAAAAGCTCTAAAATGCTCCAATACAGCTATTCCTTTTTATCTGCTCATTTTGTTCTATTATTGCATCCTTATAATTTTTAGGGTCTTTCTTAAACAAATCAAGGCTTTTTTGTAATTCATTATATTGAAAACTGCATTTTGAGTTTATTTTTAATAAATCAGCCTTTTTTTTATACAATTCTGTAATTAATCCTAACTTTCTCAAGGCCTTATTTTTTAAACAATTATATTCATTATAATTGCTAAATAAGCCCCCATATAACATCTCTTCTCCAAAAAACTCATCTCTTTTATTTTCAGGATAAAAAGTAATTATACCATTATCTTTATCAACAACTAATACCCTATTTTCTCTATATTTATTATAAATATTAGAGTTTGTAAAATCTATAATTATATCATCTTTTTTTAATTCCTCATTTATGCTATTGAATTTTTTAAATTTGCTAGGTATATTAAAGAAAAAATTCTCATTGCCTAAAATAAAATATCTATTTTCCAAATTACTAGCATAATAAAAATTTCCAATCCTAAATGGAAATACCCATGACTTTGTCCATAAATTAAACCTGTTTCTAAAAACATTATCTCCATAAATTAAATTATTTGTGTCTTTTTTTGCATTCTTATAAATAACATCTCCGCATCTAAAACTAAAAACAACATCACTAGGCAATTCAACTATTTTATTTGAAGAACCTGAAGTAGAAAAAGCATTTATTTCATTATTTATGCTTTCAACAACCTCATTAATTCCTATTTTATTAAATAATCCAACCTGTTTAAATGCAAAATAAACAAAAAATATTAATAAAATAACTCCAACTATAATACCAAACATCCAGCTAAAGCTTATCTCTACACCTTTTTTATTCATTTATAATAAAAGTATAAAATAGAAAGTATATATAAGTTTCTTTAAGATTTTATTTAAAATTATATAATTTGATTTAAATTTAATTTAATATTCTTTAGAGAAGTTTGCAAAAATAGTAATTTCGTGAATTGAACATCTTAAAAAATAAAGGAAGATATACTATTAACCTGACTTCGCCACTTTAATTTATAAATAATTTCTCATAGAGACAATTGAGGTGTCTACTATGAGAAATAATATAACATTGAGTATTGGTAGTGTATTTCTTATTAATAAAGTTGACGATGAGCTCAATTACTTTGATAGTTTGCTCAAAGGAATAACTGGAAAGTCCAAGAACCTGGTTAACACAGCTAAATTATTGGTTTACAATCGTTTAGGAAACTGTATTTCTGTAAACAGATTTCAGGATTTTTATCCTGAAGAATTATACAGCAAATTAAGTTTCAAGAAGATCCCAAGTGAAAGAACTATTTATAGAAACTTAAGCAGATTAGGCAAGAACCATCAATTAATTTTAGAGAACTTTGCATAATTAACTTTTCACAGAGAATTTTTATCTTATTTAGGCTTTATCCCAAAATTACAACTTAAGTTGCATGTTTTTTCTTATTTTCTTTCTGATTTTATTATTTTTCCTGCAATAACCATTTCCAAACAGGAATGAACTTAATCTTCTTATTTTTTATTTTTTCTTCTGCTTCATAATCCCAGGTTATTATAAATAGGTTGTTGCATTTCAGTTCTTTACCTATTTTAATCAGAGAATTAATCTCCCTTTTCCTAACTTCAGGTTCAGAGAGGCCATAACAAACCTGGAAAACCTGTTTTATTTTTGTTCCTTCCTTGATAACAAAATCAGCTTCTTCTTTTGTTACTGTCTTAGAATAAAATATTTCCCTTTCTTTTCTTAAAAGTTCTAAAAAAACTGCATTTTCTATAACCTTTCCAAGATTTTCTGAAAAATTCATAGAAGAAAAATTTACCAGTCCAGTATCATTTATAAAAATCTTAGGTATAGAAAGCCATGTTTTTTTCATTGAATAAGAAAATTTTTTTAAAAAAAATGAAAAAAAAGCATCTTCTAAATATAAGGCATATTCATACAAGGTTTTTTTGCTAACCTTTATATTTTGAGATTTTAATGTATTGAAGATATTATGTATTGAAAATTCTTTTGCAAATGAAGAAATCATGTTTTTTATTAAAAATTTTATTATAAAAACGTTTTTAATTTTATGTCTTTCTATAACATCTCTAAATACAACCAAATCAATATATTCTTTGAAAAATCTTTCAGCAATTTCTTTTTCAATGACAATATTTGGGAACCCGCCGTATTTCAAATATTCCCTCAGATAATTTTTAATTTTGTTTTCTTCAGAAGAAGAATAAAAATCTTTAAGTTCAAATTTCCTGAAATTAAGAAATTCCTTAAAAGAAAGCGGTAAAATAGAATGTGAAATAGCTCTTCCCCTCAAAGAAGTAGCAATTTCTTTACTCAAAATTTTAGATGAAGAACCTGATAGAAAAATAACATATTTTTTTGTTTCAAAAATAGTTCTTATGGCCTTATCCCAATTATCAACACTTTGTATTTCATCAAAAAACAAATATCTTGGCTTTTTTTTGTAATACTCCTCATGAAGATTAATTGTTTCTACAACATCATTTGATTTTATGTCGCTCAATGCTGCATCTTCAAAATCCATAAAAATAAATTCTTCATCCTCAAGTTTTAATTTGTTTAGAATTAAATCATACAAAAAATATGTTTTTCCAGCCCTTCTAGGCCCTATTAAGACATTTACAAAATTTTCTGTAGATTCAAAGGTAATTGTTCTTGGAAAAACTTTTGAAGTTTTTATGTTTTCTTTTTTGTCAATAATATATTTTAAAATTATGTTTTTTTCCATGTTTTTTATACGGGTATACTATTTATAAATATTTCCCCTTAGAAGAAACTAATTATTTGAATCTTTTTAGCCCCTTTTCAAACACAAGAAAACCTCCTTTTATTTTCTGCAGTCTTTCTTCATACTTTTTCATTCTTATATTACGAATTTTGCAATAAAAAGAATTAAAAGTTCAACAGTAAGAAGTATCAAAGTTAGCATGCAAAATAAAGAAACACTATTCAAATTAGTAGATTACAATGTCAATAAGATGACTAAGATATACAAATTAATTTATTTGTATTTAAAGAATTTCCACTAAAAGCTAAAAAAGATATAAATTTATATATAATTCTTTTTAAATATTAAGTTTTAGTAATTTCTACAGAATCCCCTATATTTTTCAATTTTAATTTTATATTTCCTGTATTCAAAATACATAAAGGATTTTCATTAACTCTTAATTTATCTATTTTAAAAAAAGCCCTTGTACAATAATTTATTGGTACAAAAACAAGATTATAATTTGAATTCATTAAAACATCATAAAGCCCATTCTGGATATTGTCTAAGCTGTTTTTATCTAATTCATTGCCAATATTAGAGAAACAGACATATTCTATTTTTTTAGGCAATTTTAAACTAATTTCAGTGCTGCTCCCAATGTCAAAATTATAATATCTCTCTATGCCTATTTTTAAGTCATTAAAAAAAATCCCTAATTGAGTGCAGTTGCTTGTCTTTATTAAATTATTAATTAAATAAAACCCAAAAATAAAAGTAAACGCAGCAACAACTAATACAAATATAAAAATAAAAGGCCTGTCCAATAATTGTGCTTTTTTATTTGTCAAATTCCACATTTTCCTCATCATTAACTAACTATAATCCCTTCTGTTTTTATATTTTTACCTTTAATTAATCTGAAATTTAATCTCTTTAACTTTGTTTACAAAATTTACTGCTTTTTTTCTTAATTCTTCAACTTCTTTTTCATCAAACAATTTTTGTGTTGAATAGCTGGCTTTTTGTCTCTTGCTTTTTGCTTCTGTATAATAAAGTATATGCTCTTTTTCTATAAATGCTTTTTTGATTATAGAAAACTCTTCTTTGTTTAATTCATTTAAATAAAATTCTTTTATCAAGATTAATAATGTTGCATTATAGTCTTTAGTTGAATATCCTTTTAATGCACATAAAGCTAAAGAAGCATGATAAATAGCATAATAAGAACTGACAACTGCCCAATCATTAAAATCTCCTTTTAAATTATAATCAGCTGCTTTAAGGTTATGGTCTGCTTTTTCCAAATGTCCTTCTATAAGTTCCTTTATCTCTATTTCTTTTTTTATTTTATTTAATCTTAAATAATTTAAAAAATCTTTTTCTCTTTTTTGCTTATTGTCAATCCATATTTCCCATATCTCTTTTTTCATTGCAGAACCTCTTTGTAAAATATGTCAAAACCTGAAACTATAAATCCAGTCTTAATTGCATGTATTAATACCTTGTCCTCTTGCTTTAGAATTTGTTCTTTAAAGTTTTCATAACTTGATATAAAAGTTTGTATTTTTGTTCCAGTTAAAGCCTCTACCTCATTTATTAATTTGTTGTCTTTAGCTTCCCTCTTGTTATAAATCAGATATATGTCTATGTCGCTTTTGCTTTCAAATGTTCCTTTTGCTGTTGAACCAAAAACTAGGGCAATTAAAGGCTTGCTTTTGATTTTTTCCAGAAAATCAATTATAGCTTTTCTTCTTGAAAATGGCAGTTCATTAAGTCTTTTATAATCAAAATAAGACAAAATAGAGTATATCTGCGGATTTTTAGTATTTATTCTATAAAAAGTATTCCCTATTTTTCGAATAGATAAAATTAAGTTATTTTCCTCTAACAATTTAAGGTGCATTAAAGTTGTATTTTGTGTTAGTCCTGTCTGTCTTAGAATTTCGCTAAAATAAATCTCTTTGTTCTTGTTCTTATAAAAACATTCTAATATCTTGCTTCTTCCCTTCCCAAATATTAAAGTGTTCATTTTTAGTACAATCTTGTACATTTATTGTACTATATAAATTCTTCTTTTTTGCTTGTATATAAAGTATTTTATGGTAAACTAATTATTCCCAGAACTTTTCCTTTCTTAATTCTTTTTTAAATTCTTCAGCAGAAATTCCATTTCCTTTATTCCAGAGAAATGAATCTTCATCTAAAAACCACTTCCATGCTGGAATCAGCTTTATTGTCTTGCCTTCTTCAAGTCTTACTATTTCTTCCATATTTTTTGTTATTATTATGCCCAAAGTTTTGTTGAATTTTTTCATGAATTCTTTTAATGGCTTAAAATCCTCTTGTTGAATTTTTTCTTGAAATTTAATCTCTATAGGTATTTCTTTCCAAATTATATCAATCTCATGCCCATTTTTCCAGAAACTTGTTGCCTGAAGTTTATTTACAGCCAAGGTTTCAATTATTCTGCCAAAAAACTCATCATCAATATTAGATTTATAGATATATATTAAGGCAATGTCTGATGGATACGCTCTTTTTT
>Ga0209541_10002662_pt1 | contig 33540 bp, 33 predicted proteins | sample RifCSPlowO2_01_FD_184027 | JGI IMG/M metagenome (GOLD analysis project Ga0209541, IMG submission 184027) | Groundwater microbial communities from Rifle, Colorado - Rifle CSP2_plank lowO2_0.1 (SPAdes) (version 2) | ecosystem: Environmental > Aquatic > Deep subsurface > Groundwater | place...
AAGCTGGGTGTTCTTAAAAAGAAGTGCTGAACGAAATTCTTGGTAGTACATTGTTCTACAAGGTAAAAGAGCAAACAAGAATTAAGTAGCTTTTATTTTCTTTGACAACTCATCCGGACCAACGAATCCTGAAATCTTCTCATTATTAATAATTAGCGTAGGAGTGGTAGTAATATTATAATACAGTTTAACAGTATCAATAAAAGCATCTCCTTGGTACTTTGCATTGATTGAAAAAACAGCAATATTTGTATCTTTTTTAACAAAAACATCTAAAAGTGTTCCTTGCCTTTCGCTCGTACTATCTTCAGGATCGAAGAAATAAAGAATAAGCGTTTTATTCAAACCACATTGTGTTTTAAGTTTGTTAAACTGAGTGTAAGTCTTCAATTCCATAAGAAAGTATTTTCTTATAAGATAATCGTAATCGTTTTTACCAAAAAGGCTTTTCTTCTCAAAACTAGCTATGTAATATCCTTGCTCGCCAAGATTTTTTGAAAGTTCATATAATTTTTGATCCGCAACATCACAACTATATCCTCCAAAGGCCTCAAAGAATTCCTGCTCAGTAAGGTAACTTTGTGCATCAAGTTCACTATTTCTTAATCCTACAACGGCATTGTTTGATCTCAAACTATCCATTCCTAAGCCCAAGATCACACCAATTACAAAAATAAGAGTAGTTAGAAGAAGAGTTCTACCAAAAACCCCACTATGCTCTACCACTTTCTTTTTGCTCCACCGACTTCTTTCAAGATAGATTTAGTCCACACAAAGGAATGGATAAACCCATAATAAAGGAAGTAAACAAAGAAAACGAAAGGATACTTGAGTTTCTCACCAGCACTCTGGTGTGCTTTATAACAAAAATAAATACTGATGCATAACCCGATAAGGATAGGGAAATAGAGCAAATTGTCTATATTCAATAAGAATCTAATATCGGGAAGTTTGATGAGTTTTAACAAATCTGTTTTAACTACAGCAATATCTAAAACGGAGTTAAAAGCTCCTCGAAGGAATTTAAAAAAAACAATAAAAGTAGTAATGAGGAGTAATAAAATACCCACTAAAGTCATGGGTAAATGCACCAGCCCTAAAGTGCCATATTCCTTATTAAAAAACATTTTTCTATACTTGATACCATTAAAAATATACCCCCTAGCCCAACGCTCTCTTTGTTTTGTCAAATTCTTGAAATTCTTAGGTGCTTTTGTATACCCCACACTTCCATTGTCCATTTTGATAGTATATCCATGCTTAAACAATCGCATTGCTATTTCATAATCTTCTGTTAAGTTGTTTTCATCAAATCCACCCACTTTCAATAATATCTCTCGTCTATATACGCTAAAAACACCATGAGTCATGTTTAACATGTTAGCTCTGCTCATCAATCTTCTTAAGAAAGAGCTCATCAAATATTCATGCCATTGCAATTTCTCAATAAAACTCTTGGGTTCATCAATCTTGATGGCAGAGATAGCCGCAGCGACCTTCTTATCTGAAAGGTGACCAATGGTCTCAAGAAGTGCTCGAGCTTCAACTCTTGAATCAGCATCAAGACAGACAAATAATTCGCTATTGCAATTCCTTAGAGCAGTATTCAAAGCGCTTGCTTTTCCAGAATTTTTTTGGGTAATCAACTTGACATGCTTAAACTCTTTCACAATATCTATCGTTTTGTCTGTGCTTCCATCGTCAACCACGATTATTTCATATCTATCTTTAGGATAATCAAGATTTAACAAGGACTTTATTGCATCTTTTATGCTTGTTTCCTCATTATATGCAGGGATTACTATGCTCACACTAGGGTATGTCCCTATCTTTTTTGCTTTTTTTTCATCAACAAAGATAACTTGCAACCAGTAAAGACTGATGAATAAAGAAACGTACAATAAACTTATCAAAACAATTTCCATTGTCCTCTTTTTCCTTGGGTTTTTTTATTTAAGCAGGAGTATAAACTGTGAATCTCCTTTTAATATCTTTCTGTCAGTTAATCATTCACTAGCTTTGTTCCTCAAAAGAGGTAAAGAAAAAAAGAATAGCTCGATTTAAGGTAACAGTCAAATTATCAGTAGTCTACTCTCCATCTCTCTTTATCCTCCAAAGTTCTACATCTCCATTCTTGAATACTCTTTTAAATTGTTTGCTATATTGCAATAAGTACAATAATCCATCATCATCTTCCTTCCAAAGCTTCTTTCGTAGTGTTCCATCGATATAAATATACGCAAAAGGATAGGTTTCTCTAAACTCGCTACTTTCTTCTAATTTAGTGCTTTCTATGAAGGTTTGACTCCAATTGTATCTTCTTTGCACATCAGGAGCATATGCAAAATGGCTGTCCATGATATTTTTTCTTTCTGCTAAAGCATTGATCCAAAATCCCTTGCTATAATGAGAAAAAACACTTGTTTGAGGATCAGAAACTTTCTTGAGATACGCCATAGCCTGAATCTGCGCATCACGAGGTTCCATCGCTCGTATTTGCGCGTAATAATAAACGCTTGATAGAATCACCCCAGTAATAAGAATAAAAACCGCAAATCTTTGGATTAATTTACTCTCCCAATCTCGATTCCATAATTTGAAAATCCCATACGCCATAAGAAATGCAACAAAAAGATTAAAATAAAAAAATACCCAAGGGAAATACAAACCCATTACAAATAAGAACACTAAACTAAACAAGAAAAGTATTTTTTTATACACCCTCCATAGATACACAAAACCAAATAAGCTTAAGACAAATGCAAAGGTGCCAAATCCATACGGATGCCCGATATCCGTTAAGAAATTCTGTTGCACCTGAATCTTTTCAATCATAACAGGAAGACCTAAAGTCATAACTCTTTGAAGTGTTGCGAGCAAAGTTACTGCTAGAAAACCACTAACAGCAATGAAAAAATTTCTAAGTTTCTTTCTTTCTAAAACATGGTAAGCAAATAAGATAAACAAAGGGATAAGCCCAGCAAAGAGGTCAAAGAACGGAAATACTGCAAATATCAAAACACTCACCCAATATTTTTCTTTCAAATAGAATAAGAATCCCAATAAGGAAAGAAAGAAAAGGATTGCATGCACACTCGATACACTAAAGAGGTAAAGAAAACTCGGACTTAATGCAAAAAAGAATAAACCTAGCCATTGATAAGAGTCTCGAATCTTCAGTGCACGCAAGATAAAATAAAGCAGCGTAAAACTCCCCAATCCAAAAAAGAAGAGCAATATTTTTGTAGCTAAAACCAAATCCATAAATTTTCCAAACAAACTTAATAACCAAGGCCAGCCCATAACATACGTGTTTTCTCTCCCACCATAACTTAAAGAATCATACCACTTTCCTTGATGTAATTGCTCCGCAATTCTTAAGAAAAAATAACTCTCATCTCCAATTAAAGAACTGCGTAAGAATAAAGGCAAAAGCAAAAGAAAAGCGCATAAGAAAAAAAGAACAAAGAATACTTTATGTCGAACAAAGAATCTGATAAATTTCTGTTGTTCCATACGCTTGCACCTTTTTAAAGCATTGAGCGTTAGTAGTATAAATAAGCTTCGTAAAAGAGTATTTCTGCTTTGTTTCCTTACTGACATAGATGTAATTGACGTGATACTTTCTAAAGAGAGAAAGTGCTCGAGCCTCGCTAAAAGTAAGGTACATAATTTTAATATCCTCTAAACGAACTAATGCATCAGGAGCTAGTAAAAAAGAGATATCCGCAATATTCTTTCTCTGTGCAATAGCATTTATATAATTACCCTCATCCACATCAGCTAAGACAACACTCTCTTTTGGAGTATGATCTCGTATCCATAACAAAGATATAACTTCATCATCAGATATACTTTGTGTAACAACTTGATTAGCCAAATAATAGCTGGGTAAAAAACTGAAGACTAAAACAACCACGAAGAAAATAAGTAAGAGATAAGATTGATATTTAGCAAGTTTAGTAATACTTACATACTTGAAAAGATGGGCAAATGCAATGCTCGATAAAACTCCTAACGTAACTCCCAAAAATAATAAACCACCAAAGAAATCTAATAACTTAAAGAGGAGGAGAAGCAATGTACTTAATACAACACTTACAAGAAGTAATGCATGTTTCTCTCGTTTTCTAAAAAGCAAAGAATAGACTCCAAAGCTTCCCAAAACAATAGTAGCAACGCCCACATGATAAAAAATTTCTAAGACATTCACGCTCTGGAAAACACTAGGCAAAAATTGTGCAGGGATGCCTCCCTGTAAAACACCAAAGCCATGCTCAAGCAAAGCACTTCGATAAAAGAAAAATTCCAATAAAATAATGAGTAATGCAGAAAAAACTAAAGCTTCCTTATGAATTTTACTAAGTGTAAATCCTTCACTCACAAGAAGAGCCACATAAAAAAGCAGGACCAAAACAAACAAGAATGCATTAGGATGAAGAAAAGGAAACAAAAGCGATAATCCAATAAAATACCAGAGATAACTTTTCTTTTCTTTTATCTTCAAGAAACAATAGATCATGAAAAAGAATAAAGGCAATATGAAAGTATACACACTCACTTGATTAAGTGTTCTACTCACAAGCAACGGAATAAAAGCTGTTAGCGTTGCAGAAAAAAAAGCTGCCCTATAATCTTGAGTAAGCTCTATACCCAGGAGATAGACAATAACTGCCAAAAGCCCTAACATAAGCGCAGGAATAATTTTTAAGACAATAACCAAAGGAATAAATAAACTCAGAAATGCCAAAATATAGTGAAACAAAGGCGGATATAACACTGCTTTGCCTCCATAACTTAAAGAGTCATAAAGCATAGGTTTTCCAGTATCTCTAATATGTTCAATATGTTTTACATGAAAGTATGCTGAATCACTGCTAAAATACTGGCTTTGAAAAGCAAAGAGCATGTAGAAAAGAAAAACGGAAAAAAACAGAACAAGCTCAGCTTTGCGGTTCAGGAGTTGTTTCATGTTTGTGCAAAATACCTTGAAGATTTCCGGCTACAACGTCAAAATACTCAAAAAATTTAGGAGCTAATTTTAACACTCGTGTCCTTCCACTTTTTTCTGAAGTAACAAAATCATGTTCTTTTAAAACTTTAATGTGATCATATGCAGAATTTCCTCTAATCTTGATGACATCGCTCTGGAACATAGGCTGCTTATAAGCAATAATAGCTAAGGTTTCTTGTGTTGGTTTATCTAATTCAGCATCTGTTAATAATTTCTCTGTTACAGACAAATATTCTTTCTTTATTGCTAATTTCCATTTGTCTCCTTCTTTCAGAAGCTCTAAAGCACCCTCTTTTTCTTGATAGTGCTTTTGTAATTGCTCTAAAAGCTCCTTAAGATGTCCTTGTGACCCTAATCCTGACATATTTCCAATTTCTTCTAACGAAAGGAATTTCCCAGTTGTGAATAACACAGCCTCTACCTTCTTAGTAAATTCATCCATATGCTCTTAGAAGCAACTAGGAGTTTTTAAATCTTATTGAAAAAGATGTTTAAAGAATACGCCAATTCTCTGCCAAAAGTTTAATTTCTTTATGGGACAATCAACATCTGAACTACAGTCAGGATCGCATCTGCCATCTAATGCGCCATCACAAATCCCATCTTTCATGCCAGTTTTACAATCTGCACAATTAAGATAATTCTCTCCTTGAGTGCATTGTTGGTCTTGTACACAGTGCACTTTGACAGAAAGCATATCTCCATAATAGGTTTTATCTGCAATTACTTTAGTTCCAGGACTAGTATACGTTCCTAGAGTTAAAGGCTTAATTGTATATGTAAATACTTGAATTGAATTTTCCGGAATCGTTAAATGCCAAGCAAGGTAAGGAATCTTGTTTTCTGAAAGGACATAACTTGGCTGAAGAGGTTGTAGTAATTCAGCATTTTGTACTTGCTCATACACTTGAACATCTTGCGTGCTATTTGCATCATTGAAAATGCTTACGCTAATCGTTAAATTATCTCCTAAAGTGATTGCAGAAGGACTCTCTCTCATAACAGAAAGAGCATAGGAAAAAGGAATTAAGATCAAGAAAAGGAATACAAAAATCTTCATTTTCCTAAATCTCCAAATAAGAAGCGTAATCAAGAAGAGAACACTAGCGACTATCAACCATAAATTCCAGTTGAAATGCTTTGTATTTTCACAAGTATAAATATCTCTTAAATCAGGACAATTTTCTTTTCCAAGATCACTATAACAACGCTCCATCTTCCCACAATAGTCATATCCTCTCGGCTTCCCCCCTAACACAAAAGCATAACTATTTCCCGTTGTATCAACAATAGTAAATTTATCATCTCCTGGAAGTTTTACTAAGTTATAGGCATGATCATAACTCTCAACAGCATACACTTCATTCTTTTGATATCCAACCTTCCTCAATAAAGTTATTAATCCAAAGGCATAATCTACGCAAGTTCCTGTTGCTAATAAATTAATGCTAACATGAGCAGGAACATCGGATAATGCAATGTTGTTCTCTTGCATATTCACATCAGAGTTCCACCATCCTCTGGTTTTTTTCCCATTGTTTAATTGGCAATTTAAGTTTTCAAAAACAATATCACTTTTAGGGAAAGGTTTTCCTTTATAATAATTCTTTGGATTTGAACATAAACCCTCAACTCCATAGCAGCACATCTCAGCCTCAAAATAATCCTGCATATACACTGCTCCACTTCCAAAACTCTGCATTAAATACAGGGCTTCACATCTCTTGCTTTCTTTAGAAAATTCATTTGCAAAATTACAAACAAAATAATTTTTTGGATCCTGCAAAGGAGTTCCATCACAGCAATCAATTGCTTTCTCAACAATAGGATCAAGCTCTTCGCTACATACCTCTATGAGATCGCAACTATACCCCTGAGTATTAACTCTAATCTTCTCTCCTTCTTTGCTCAACCATTGGTGTTGGCAAGAAGTATCTTCAGGATAATACAAACTTGAAGTTCCCGTGCATTGTTCTTTATCTTTAACACTAACAATTAAATAATCTTTCCCGGTAGCTCCTTCACTATCTCTAATTGTCAAGGTTATTTCATAGATTCCTTTTTCAGAAAAGTTTAGTTTGATTTTCTTACCTGTTCCTAAAATGGAATCTTTTGAAGACCAGGTGTATACGGGTTCATCACCATACAAATGGGATTCGGGAATATTATTATCTACATCATAAGAAGCAGATGCATCTAAGATAAATAACTGGTAAGGAATCACTGAAATATTTGCTCCTGCTATCGCAATAGGAGCGCTATTTGTTGTAATGCTATAGGTCGTTATAGTAAATACTGTTGAACTGCTTTTCTCTTCATCACTCACTCGAATTTCGAAATCTGCAACCCCTTCTCTTCCAGGATGACAATTAAGCCAAGAATCTTCCAAAGAGCAAGAAACAACATCACTATTCCCGATTAAGGAAAACTGTAGTGTAGTATTTTCTTTATCATACGCATACTCACTAAAATCTAATAAGTGAGTTACATTATCTCCAAGAGGTATGCGCAAATGAGGTATGCCCTGAATGCTTGGTTTTGTATTAGCATAACTTAGATTGGTTGTAACAAAGGTTGGTAAAGGTTGAACAACAAAGGGAATTTCCTGCCATTCGTTCTTACGATAAGAATAAATGCTAAAGAAATAACTTCCCTGACTTAAATCAGCAATATAAGAAACACTTTGATCTTCCGTACAAATATTCGTTGCACAATCTAAAGTGATAAGATCGACTAGATTAAAAGTTGAAGTATATACTGGAATAAATTTGTAGACTCCTGCATCATCAGTGTTTACTTCTAAAAGCGCTTCACTATATTGTGAGATAATATCTGGAGTAACACTGCTAGCATGTACTAGCGTAAAAGAAAGTAAAAAGAGAAAAAAGAATACTATCCATTTCATCAGCAGTCCTCAAAGATTCTTTTTTTACTTTGTTGAGTACAAAAGAAGATTGTATCTCTGATTTGTAATTTAGGAATAATCTCTACATTTACAGGAATCATTGATGTTGTTAGATTCAGTTTATTAACACTATGTGCTCCAGGGATATGAGGAAACGAGGGATTCCCTTCAGTAATGCCCGAGGAATCCGTAAGGATAATAGCAAATCCTTGCTCTAGCTCTTCTCCTCCATTATTTCTTAGAAGCAAATAAGGATAATCTGGACTAGGAGGTGTGCATGCTTTGATAATTTCAATATCTAGCAAAGCGCATTTATCTAGTGCTTCTTTCTGCAAATCTTGATTTCCTTTGATGCGATTAAAGAATCCCGTTTGCCAGGAAAAAAGAACAGCTGCTAAAACAATAACAAATCCAATAATCAGTACACTAGCTATTAACTCACTCATCCCCTTTTTCATAGAACAAAAATTGAATCAGTAGTTTTTAAAGATTGTGAAAAAAAAGAAAAAAATTAACGGGCGCAAAGCACTCGCATAGGACTCCAAGAGGTTCTTGAATCCCCATAACGCGGTTCCGTTAAGTAAGGATAAAGGTCCCGAATGCAAGGATTATTTCCCACATTAAGAATCACATCACAGCTTACAGATTCTACACGTCCATCCTGAATCTGTTGCAATCCTGTGCATGAAGCATCTACACTGTTATAATAAGTCCAAACAAACCACGTTGATTCCATAACACATTTGTTGTATCCATGATTTGTACAAAAAATATTTCCATCCGTTCCATTCTCAGCATAAGGATCAACATCAAATAATTTAAAAGAATTTAGACTCATAGGAACACTTCCACCACCCTCACCCTGAACAGGAAATCCATAACCAACAACATTATCAGCCTGTTTCTTAGCTGCAAAACTTCCAAAAGCCATAACAACACCTAAAACAACAAGTAACAATAAACTAGCAACAAGAAAACTTTTGTTTAATTCATTCATAAGATTCACCTCTAAAAAATGAGCGTAAACCAGGTTTATATACTTTTCTAGAGCATACTAATAGCAAAAAATTATGCAGCTGTTGTCTTTATTCTTAATGGCGAACCGCCGCCACCGCTAAAAGTGACCATATGAAGAGTTGCTGTCCTATTGTATAGCTCTTCAGCCCAATGGAACGAGATAGGCATGATACTTACACCGCCAATAACTCTTGTTTGTTGATAAGGAACAGTCTGCACTAAATCTCCTACTCTCAGTTGCACATTTCCTGTTGAACCAACATTCACCAAAGTAACAGGCGTTCCCCCCACCGAAGTACTGTCTCCTACATTCATAAGATAATTGTCAGATCTAAGCAATCGCAAAACTGCTGCAGGATCTTCATCGTAGTAATAATGAACAGTAGTAACTTCAAGACCATTTACAGTCACACTCCTACCATAAGGAATTGTTACAATATCTCCATTGACTGAAACTTGAACACTTCCACTTGAGTCAACATCCATTAATGTGAGAGTTCTTTCAGCAACACTTACTGATGCACCAAGAGGTACAAAGTATTCATCACTAAACATTAAATCATTACTGGGAATTCCAACAACAACGTTAAGAGCAACTTGCCTACTACTGGCTAAATATCCAAAAGCCATAACAAGCGTTAAAACGAGAAGTAAAATACTACAGGTAACTGCAAAAGCTCTATTTGATGGATGCATATAACTCACCTCTACTATACTTTGAAAAGGCTTCCTTATATACATTTCGGGATTCCTAGTTTAATAAGTCTCTAAAGGTAAATGTTTAATACGAGAGAAATGCTTCATATTTCTAGTTAAGAGAGTTTCATGGTGTATTTTTGTTATCCCGGCAATCATACTATCTTCTGGATCAATAAGCGTCCTTTCTTTTTTTAACAAAGCATGGATTGATCCTGCTTCTTTAGCAGATAAAACATCAAAAGGAAACATTCCTAAAGATTCAAGTAAAAGAGAAATGCGCTCTCGCTTCTCCGGATTGACAATATTCTGAGTTCCTTGCCAGATTTCAAACACAGAAATAGAAGTAATGGCAAAAGAAACATTTTTTTGTTCTAAAGTCTTAATTTTTTTAACAACTGAGGGTTCTCCCCTAAGGAGGTCAATAAGGACAGTAGTATCTAAGATATTAACCTAATCTTCCTTGAAATTCTTTTTCTACTGGGTGCTCTTGATGTAGATATTTTTACTAAAACTGTGTCTGCCTCAGTTTTGTTTAAGATCCCTACAAAATCTGATAAAGTTATTTTATTATTGGGGTGGTTAATGGTTTTACTAAAACTTCCAGAGGCATGTTTTTTTGTATAGGGTTTTCATATGCATCTTCTGTAATCGAAATAGTCTTGGTTGCCATCTATGGACATCAGTGTATGCAGTATAAAAATCTTTTAGTGATACAAAAAATCTCGAAAACATATGTTTTTATACTTCATTTCCCAGAAAAGTTAAGAGGTGGTGTTCATGGCTAAGAAAGAAGCTCCAACAGGTGTCAAAGTTATTTCTGTATTATACTATATTACAGCATTTGCCTATGGTCTTTTAGGATTGCTCTTATTATTCGGTTCAAGTATCATGGGAACCATTGCAAGTCAAATTCCTTGGCTAGCATTAATAAGTGCAGGTTTATTCATAGTTGTAGGAATTCTCTTACTTGGAATAGCAATACTTATTTTCTTTGTAGGAAGAAATTTATGGCAACTAAAATCTTGGGCAAGAACAGTTGTCTTAATTTTTTCAGGAATAGGAGCATTAAGCGCATTGATAGCAGTATTCCAAGGAGACTTTGGAAATATTGTCTCATTAGGCATTAATATCTGGATAGGATACTACTTGTTAAAAGACAAAGATGCAATAAAAACTTTTACTTAATGAACAGCAAATCTCAATAAGGCTCCAATTTTTCCTAAGTCCCTTAATTGGACGCCCTCTCTTGTTTCGGTAGAAATGACTTCAACAACAGCATCAATAGCTAATGCTTTCTCTTCATAGCTCTCAATCTCCTCATCGCTTAAACTATCACTCAACAAAAGAATGTGCACCGCTCCATACTCTAAAGCTTTATCTACCTGCGCTTTTCCATACGCAGCCTTCTCAGTATCTTTACCTAAAGTTTCCAAGAATTTTTCCATGACCTCTTTCTCATGAGTAATATGCTCTTGCAATAATAAATCCCTGCTTTTATCAACTAAGTCATGCAATCCAGATTCTCCAGTATACGTTAAGTCTTTAATGCCCATCACTTTCTGCTTTAATTCAGTGTGTAAATAATTTCCATCAACAAAATCATACTTCGTAGGCCCAGGCCCTCCAACTAAAATTCCTTTCATGTCTTTCTTAGGAAAAAATTCCTCATTTGCAGCTTCCGCTACTCTTTTATAGAAATCATGAATAGCTCCTTCCCTTAATCGAGCGAAACGTGGTGCACTATTATGAACAAGTATTCCATTTGCAATGAAATTCTGGTTTTTTACGGCAATATCAACCATTTCAACTTCTTCCTTTCTTTTCTCAATACTCGCGATCTTGACGGGTAAAATCTGAGAGTTATAAATCTCTTCCAGTTGTTTGTATAAAGTTTGGTCTTTAACATAAGCTAAAATTGAGGCTTTAAATGTTTGTTTACTCATCATTCTTTCATTTCTAAAGAAATTGTTGACCTTTGGAAAAAGTTGAATGTTGTATCCAGATCTTTCTATAATTTCTCTAACTTTTTTTCCAGAGGCAAGGATTTGGCGAACACTGCTCTTATCAGTTTTATCATCAAGCAAAGTTACAAGCTTATTTGTTTTTTCTGTCGAAGTAAATCCTATTAAATCCTTAAATTTGATGAGAGATTCTTTTTCATTTATTTGTAACTTAAATATAGGATTTTTTGAATAGGGGTTATTCCTATTATCAGATTCCAGATAAGAAGCTATAATAGAAAATCTCAGCAACAGAAGTAGGGTTTGACCAATTATAGTTTTATTATTTGATCCTATTCCGATACTGCCATCCATTACATATCCTTCAGCATCAAAATAACCTCTTAAAAATTTTGCAACAATCCTGTTTTCAGACTCCAGCACTTTTTTCGGAATTTCTGTATCTAAGGTTTTCTTAATCTCTGGAAATTCCCCCCGAATCATTCGAACCAGAGGTCTACTCGTAAATTTTAATTGATGATAATTTTTACTTTTCCTAAATTTATAACTACTATCAATTTTAAAGAAATTATCAAATAGTTTCTTATAAGCTAAAGCAACTTCTTTTCTTTGTTCAAAAAAAGTTATTCTATCTATTTCCATACATCCATCTCCGATATAATAACCTAAAAATTGAGCGAATTCTTCAGTAAGTTCCTCTGGAAGTCTTACTCTTGTTCCTTGATGATGGAAGTGCTGGCAATATCTCTCTAAAAATTCTTCAAAATTTAAATCGCATTCTATGCAGAGTTTTTGCAAAGGCTCTTTATTGATATGTAATTTCCCAATTTCATAAAATGAGATGCTTGTTTGTGTAACATTTATTCTTTTAGCTAATTCCCTTTGCAGTAATTTTTTTTCCACCCTCTTACTCTTTAATAATTCTTGTCCTTCTTTACTAATTACAAAAGAATTGTAATATTTCCTTGGATTTAGTTTTTGCCTTTTCCCATTTATTTCGATCTTTTCAGGCATGAGTAAAGTATCTCCTATCCTTAATTCTTCAGCAGGCTTCTCGACTATTCCTTCACTAGTCATCACAAAGAAAACGTGTTCCTTTGAAGATTCCACAATTAGCTGTGGATATTTTGTTTTTATTTTATACACTTCTTGTTTTTGTACAGTCCATTTATGTGTTAGCGGAGACTCCTTAATTGAATAATTACCCATAATCATAGTCTTGACTATCATAGGGTTATGGGAATTTTCAATTTTCGGGATTGCGCCAGTAGAACATTGAATTAAAGTGCCAAAAACATGACATTGTCCTCCCGCTTTGATCTTTCCAGGAACAGCTGAAGTCTTATGCACTAACACTTCAATTAACGTTCCTTTTAATAAGCCAACAGTAGCCTCTCTATTGTCTAAGACAATTAATCCATAAACAACATCAGTATCAAGCATGGCTCTGAGTAAATCTAAGACAAACGTTTGATCGCATCGATACAACCTAGTTTTAAACGGAACAGGAGGCTCAATACTCCATACATTAATATCTGTCTTACTCTCATTATCGGAAGTATTCCCAGCAAAAATAGCTAATCCATGATCGGGATTTTTTTTATACAAGCGTAAATGCCTAATAGCTTTTTCCAAAGAATCGATGACATTCTTCCTGGTTCTAGCATCCTTAATATTAGTAGCAGTTCCTTGCTCTTGCTCTAAATGAGTAATAATCTTATTCAAATCATAATCTGCAGGGATATACACACTCACGAGTTCCGTATGTCTTCCTCTAAATCCTTCTAATTCCTTGATGAATTTTCTGAGTTTATGTTTTTGTTGTGGATTCATATAAAATTAACCCCGAACGTTCCTTCAGTAATAGTTCCTTGTGTAACAGCTTGTAAATCTTCAAACACAGGTTGCAAGAGTAGAAACTGTTCTTTCTCTAAAGATAATTGGACAGGTACCTTTAAAGATTTATTGTTTTTCGCTTTAAACTGTCTTACCTCGCTTAAAATCTTCAAGAAAAGATCTCCTTGCTCAGTGCTTGTATCATTTTTTACAGATTTTGGCCAAGAAGAAATATGGATGCTTTTCCTTTTCTCTTTTTGCGCGAAGTACTGCTGATAAATTTCTTCCGTAATGTATGGCATAAAAGGAGCAAACAATTTCAATAACGTAAGTAAACTCGTAACTAAGGTATATTGAGCAGATATCTTCGCAACTTTTCCTCTTTTTTTGTTATAAATTCTATCCTTAACAATCTCTAAATAATTATCACAAAAAATACTCCAAAAAAATTGTTCAGTTTCGAACTTTGTTTTACTATACTCATACTGCTCAAAACTCTTGGTACAAGACTTTACAAGAATATTTAATTTCGCTAAAAGCCATGCATCCATTAATTCTAATTTCTTTGGTTTAGTCCCTTTATAGTCTTGTAAGTGCATCATGACAAATTTGCTTGCATTCTCTAATTTTGTAACTGTCTTTTTCCCCGTAACAACATCTTTTTCATAGTATGCAAAATCTTCTCCTAATTTCGAAGAAGCTGCCCAGTATCGAATAGCATCAGCACCATATTTTTCCATAACTTCTTGAGGTCTTACGATGTTTCCTTTGCTCTTAGACATCTTCTCTCCTTCAAAAGTTACAAATCCGGAGAGAGCTGCGTGTTTCCAAGGATTTTTCTTGTAGTGCAACCGAGATTTAACAACCGTATTGAAAAGCCAAAATGTAATGATTTCATGCGCCTGTGGCCGTAAATCCATAGGGAAGAGTTTTTTCTGAGCTTCTTTATTGACAAGCTGAATTGCTATTTGTGGAGTCATCGAAGAAGTAAACCAAGTATTCAAAACATCTTTCTCAGGAATAAATTTATTACTTTTACATTTTACACAAGGATGTAATGGCTTATCTTTTTCGGGATCAACAGGAAGTTGTTGTTCATCAGCTATAGAAGGTTCATAGCACTTTTCACAATACCAGACAGGAAATGCCACTCCGAAATATCGCTGATTAGAGATGAGCCAATCCCACTGCAATCCTTTAATCCAGTTTTCATAGCGATGCCTCATATACTCGGGATGCCATTGAATTTCTTTTCCCCAAGCAAGCATTTCTTCTTTCAAATCTAAATATTTGACAAACCACTGCTTGCTTTTAATGAATTCAATTTCAGTTCCGCATCGTTCATGAGTGTTCACCATATGCTTAATAGGAATTTGTTTTTTCAACAAATGTTTCTCTTGCAGATCTTTCAGAATAGCTTTCCTCATCTGCTTAATGCGCATCCCTTTGTAAGATCCACCTAAGTCACTAATCTCTCCTGTCTCAGTAATCACTGTTTTAATCGGTAAATTGTACGCTTTCTGCCATTCCATGTCTACTTGATCCCCAAAAGTACAGCACATCACAATGCCTGTTCCTTTTTCAGGATCTACCCTCATATCTTCCATAATAGGAACTTCAAAATCAAAGAGAGGAACCTTCGCTTTTTTTCCTTTTAAAGAAATAAATCTTTTATCACCTGGATGGAAAAAAACAGCAACACAAGCAGGAAGTAATTCAGGTCGTGTTGTAGCAATAATTATTTCTTTATGATCCACATGAAAAACAACATCATTAAACAGGGATTCCATTTCTTTATCTCTAACTTCAACTTGTGCAACTCCTGTTTTGCACTCAGGACACCACATAGCGGGTGCATCCTTTCTATAAATTCTCTTTTTCTTATACAAGTCAAGAAAAGACCATTGCGCTATTTTTCTTGAATGTGAATCTATCGTACTATACAAAATACTCCAATCACAACTAATGCCGATATTCTTCCAATCTTGAATGTAATTAGGTCTTACTTCTTTGAGAAATTCACTACAAAGAGCAATAAACTGATCTCTCGGCATATCTCTCGCTTTAACATTTTTTGTTTTTTCCACTAATCGTTCCGTTGGCAATCCATTGTCATCAGTACCAAAAGGATAAAACACATTAAAGCCCTGCATTCTTTTATATCGAACAAAGAAATCTTGTTGTGCATACGAGCAAGCATGTCCAATATGCATCTCTCCACTTACGGTAGGTGGAGGAGTATCTACAGAGTAAACTTTCTTTTTACTAAGAGGATCAAATGCATATATCTTTTCTCTCTCCCAATACTCTTGCCAGTGTTTATTATCCATAGGAGAAAAGCCTCGTATAAATTATTTAAAGGTTTCTAAAGAAATTAACTCAAAGATACACTATTCTTTTGTTTATTTTTTACATGAACAGTAAAAGAAACATTCTAAAGTTTTATTTAATCATAATAGGTAAACATTTTAAAGATACTACCTTACAATTTTCACATTCTCCATTCCTAGAAATGCTCTATCTCCAGTTAAAAAGTACATTTTGTTTTCTCGTGCATAGGTATATCCAAAACAATCGATGTAGGAATATCTTGTTTTCGCATGCTGGTGCCTAAAAATCATCGCTTTAGCAATGATTTCAATAGACAATTCTACAACTAATTTAGAAAATTTATTAAGGAAAAAATGAGCAGTTTTTTCATCATATTTTTTCAGTAAGAAGTAGAATAATTCAGCTAAATTCTCTTTTAATGTGACAGAATCAATCTCTAAATAGGGCTCATATCCTGGATTACCTTCCGCAATTTCTATTAATGCATAGGTGTCTAGAAAATACTTCATTCTAGTCAAACCTGCTCTTTAGCTCGTCATCTATCTCTTGTAATATTTTATCGGTAGATTTTCCAGATTTTGCTTTAAATTCTCTTAGCTTTCCAAAAGCATCTTTAAGAGGATTTGACCTTTTTTTCAATATGATGTCTACTTCATCGTTGATAGATAAACTCTCTTCTTTAAGCATTTCTTTAGGCAGAATTACACCTACTGAATTCCCCCATGCCCTTAATTTTATTACAGATTTAGCCATAATCATCACCAAGTTTAATTATATGTATAATTATATAAATCTTTCTATTCTGCAGCAGTAGATACTAAAACTAAAAGTGAAAAACAGAGCTTCTAAAATATTAATAGGAGACTCGTCATCTAAAAAGATTAATCAGAAATCTTATGAACATAAATTATTTACACAATGACATAATTCTACTGGTCTGGTGCAATCGATTTCTGCCCCTTTAGGATTAAATGATTCATTACTGTTAACACATCCCACACCACATATTTCTTTGCAATCACTATCAGCATTACAACTTCGGTCACATCCTTCCGCATTTCCGAATTCACACGTCCCAGGAACAATAGGGTATTGCACTCGATTTGTACAAGCCGACATAAAAAAAAGAATTGAAATAAACATAAAAAGAAATATAGGTCTCATTTTAAGATTTGAATCTCCAGGGTATATTTCTTGTAAAACAGTTTATCAAAAGGAAATTTCTTAACAACCACCGGCAAAAGGAATCGTATTTGAACGTACTTCTACTTCTGAAGTGTAAAGTACACCAGTATTCCCTACATAAGTAAGTTGTCCATTATTGTCTTTCCATCGGATGTAGAATCCTCTTGTGCAATCAGTATGGTTCAAAGGCTCACCATAACGGGTGTAAGTTGCATTAAAAAGATACGTACCATCATAAGGTGTACCAATTACTGAACTAGGATGGATTTGACGATAAGAATCTTCAAATAACGCCCAATTAGGGTATGTCCAATTGTAATAACCATAAAAGGAAACGTTATATCGTCCAGCAACATACTGTACTCCCACAGGATCTATAATATGTGTGCTAAACGACATACGGATAGTATTAAAAGCAGGTGCTACATACGTTGCGGATTCACTCGGAGGAGCAGTTAAGCAAGCCCCACCTAAACACCCATAAGGGCAATTATAAGGTGCTGTCGATGGATAAACTCCATTACAATACTGTTCCACTACCCATGAAGGCATAGAAAGAGAACAATAATCCCACACATCATAAGGAGCACCACTTGAAGCGTTATAACCATAAACATGTCCTCTTACTGTATAATTCAATCCACCATCACTATCAGTACAACTTTGTAAAGTTTGACAAATTGTCTGCCCTTCAACACAAATTTCACCAGCCACGCAATCATCAACTAATCTTGGTGTTATACTACTTGTACATCGATGTGTGAAATTTCCACACCTATAATCTTGATAATTCCCATACACATCTCCACCTTGGCAGTAATAACTAAGATATCTATCTACAGGGCATTGAGCATCCGTAGAACAATATTGGGGTCCTGGTCCCGGTTCCCCGTAAACAGGTGTAGAACTTTTTCCAGTAATATCTATAGTATTGTAAAAACCAAGAGCAGAAAAAAGCATAACAAACGCAAAAAGAACAACTAAAAGAGTAGCGAGTTTTTTCACTGATTCATACACCTCAAGTACTTTTATCTTTAGTTATATATATATATATATATATCCATTCTTGCATATAAATATTAGAATATATCTATTCAACAGAGTCGCAAAGCATAAATAACCACATGCACTAAAAATTTCTATGCTCAAAAAACAACTTATGAGAAATCTCATCCTTTCTTTCGGAGGAGATGTCTTCGTAAAGTTCATCGGTTTTGTGATAGTGATTGCTATAGCTCGTTTACTGGGAGATACAGCTCTAGGGCAGTATTCATTTGTTGTCACATTAACTTGGATTATTTTCAAGATTGCTGAACTTGGTTTAGATATGGTAATAAGAAAAGAGATGTCTAGAGATAAAGAAAAGGCTTCTCAAGATTTTTTTTCACAGGCGCTTGCCCTAAGGTTCTTTGCTTCCTTTCTAGCAGCTATAGTAACAATTGCTTTTGTCTATGGTACGCATCGTAATCAAACAATCATTCATTTAACCTATTTAACAGCCATAGGAATGATTTTCTTTAATGTTAGTATGATCTTCCGTTCAGCATTCTATGCATTGCAAAAAATGCACTATGAGGTTATTGTAAAAGTAATCTCAAATCTCGCATTTCTTCTAGGTATAGTCTTTATGTTTCTTGGATTTGGATTGACTGTAGTCATTATCTTTCTGTTAATCAGATATGTATTAAGTTTTGTATTAAGTTACCTTTTGTTCAGGAAAAAAATTTCAAAAGTGTTTAAATTAAAAATTTCTTTAAAAAATTGGAATGGATTAATAAAGGAATCATATTTCTTCTGGATCATTACTGCTCTATCAATGATTTATTTCCGCATTGATATTATCATACTCTCTCTTATGAAAAACGAAGCTATTGTCGGCTGGTACACAGCAGGGTACAGAATTATTGATATGATCTCTCTAATCCCAGTCACAATTACAAGTGTGCTCTTCCCTGTAATGGCAGAACTCTTTGTGAAAGATAAGGAGAAACTAAGTAAACTCTATAAAATTGCTTTCAGGTATCTTCTTATTCTTGCTCTTGCGATGATATTAGGAGTAGGGATACTTTCACAGCAGATTATACACCTTCTTTATGGAAAAGGATTTGAAAATGCAGCAATTGTATTGAAGGTATTAATATGGGCACAAGGATTAATGTTCATAAGTTTTCTATTAATAAATCTTTTAGGGGCAATTAATAAACAGAGAGTAGTAGTAATTACAAGTGCAACGGCATTAGCACTTAATGTAGTATTAAATTTTATTTTAATTCCAAAATATAGTTTTTTAGGGGCAGGTTGGGCAACCTTATTAGCAGAGATTGTCAACTGTATTTTCTTGCTTTTCTTTGTAATAAAATATTTTGAAAAACCAGAAATAAAGTCAACATTTAGTATTCTTTTGATTTTCGGTAGTGTATATACTTTATTCTTACTTTCTCAAATGAATCCCTGGATAAATGCAATGCTTGGAGTGCTGATTTTCGGAACAATACTTATGTTCTTAAAGATTATTAAGAAAGAAGATGTTGCTTTATTCTTTAATTCGATAAAATTGAGAAAAAACATGTAAGATTGCTTTCTTCGTTTGAGGTAACGTCTTACTTTGGATGATGCAGAAAGAGTAGTGTTGAAGAATCCTTTGATACTCTCGAAATTTAATGGTGTGGAATGCTAAATCTTTCTCCTGAGAACGAGCGAATGAAGTTGCAGGACTTAATTCTAGGAAATAAGCAAGATCTGGTTGAGGGATGATTTTCAAATAGAATCGCACAAAGGTTTTTCCGAACATTTGAAGATACATCGATTGAACCGCTAAATCATAGAAGTATCGATCACACACAAATATTTTCTTACAAAAAGAAGTTTTCAGACGAAATCGTAAAACATCAGTAAGATAAGTAATTTTTCTCAAAATCGCTAACATTTCTTTTTTAAAAGAGGATTTTTTTTTAAATTCTACATCCTCTACCCTCCTATGAGCTTGAGGTGCAGTATTCTGTAAAATCTTTCCGAATTTGTTGAAAAGAGAAAAGTTCTGCAAGTGTACATACTCTGTCTTCAAATTTTTTTCCTTACAGTACGCAACGAGCATCATAGCAGCACTGGTTTTTCCAGAACCATCTAATCCAGAAAAGCTGATGATCATCTTAACTCCCCTTCAAAACAGCTAATGGCTTTAATTTCACGACAGGTTTTGCTAGTTGATGATATTCCATCGCTTCCAATACTGCAGTTACATCTTTGAAAGAGGATGGAGCTTCCTCAACAATATCTCCAACACCATAGCGGTATAAACGAACATGCTGCATTTCTTCTTGAAATTTTTTCATGCTAATTGTATCTCGAGCTTCTGCTTTTTCCAAAACACGGCCAGCACCATGATTAACAGAATAGAATGTTGATTCCACTCCCTTTAAGGGAACACAAAAATACGAAGCACTTCCCATGGAGCCAGGCACAAGAAGAGGTTGTCCAGTTTTGCTAAAGAGGGGATGCTTCTTAAAGAGTGTTTTAGGTAAAACTCTATTAGCACCGTTACGATGGACACAAAGCATTTTTCCTTTAATCTCTTCGTAATAAAAAGAGTCATGAGTACTATCAACCAACAGATGTGTTTCAATCTTTTTAGAGAAGGTTTTTGTTAAGCAATCTTGGACCAATTTCCGAACATATGCTCTATTAGAAAATCCATACATCATTGCAACATACTTTGTTTTTAGATACTCCTGGCCAGCTTCACTTTCAATGGGAACTGTTACAAAGTTTTGTTTCGCAGATCCTTGCTTCCAGCTGAGATGTTCCTTAAGATGTTTTCTTTGAATATTCATATGATACAAAAAAGTTTTACCTCCCGGGATTTTTCCAAAATTTAAATAAGCCTTGTACAAAAGATTTCTCTTTAAGCTCATTCCGAATTTTCCGTTTTTATACTCCTTATAATAATCATGAATTGCATTGCCAAAGCCGCTAGAATCACAATGAAGCATAAAGACAAGTTGATTTTTCTTTAATCCAAAAATTTTCGCTAACGCAGGATCAGGCTCCTCAACAACGCTCTGTAACTCAAGAAAATGATTACCCGTCCCTAGAATACCTAAACTATTTCTTCCAAGAACAAAGGCTTCTTTCGGCAAAAGGTTTCTTAATTCTTCTATGGAAATGTTAAATCCTTTCAAAAGATTCCCTTCGTACTCTATGTTTTGCAATTCCTTCGTGTCCATAGAAAATTTCTTGTAAAGATAAGAAGGCCCTTCTAAAAGAAGTGCGTCTAATGCTTCAGCAGAGATGATAGGTTTTTTTCTGATATTTACAGAAATACTTTTCTGAAATGCTCCAAAAAGAGTGTCTAAGAGTTGAGGAGTCACATCTTTAGTTGTAAGATTCGTCGTGAATAAACACATCCCACAATCAGTACTGATAATCTTTGGAATAATAAAATGTTCGGATACAACAACAATTCCTGTAGGAGCAGAATTGCTATGTTTAAAATGAATATCAGGTAAGGCAACAATGTTTTCACTTACTCCCTCAATGGAAGCCAAATCTCTTAAACGTTCAAACGTTTCTGTACTGGGTTGCACTTTATCTGTAATGAACATTGCTACAGGTACTTTCATATTTCCTTCTTTTGCTAGCATTTCAACCATAGTGTACCCTCTTGTAAATAGCGTAAAATTTTTCTTTTGTAATATCCCAGCTTACTTTTTCTCGAATATAGGTAAACGCGTTATCTGAAAGTTTTTTGAGTAACTGAGGATCATCAAAAACCTTATTCAAAGATTGCGCTAAGGCTTCTACAGATTTTTGGGGAACTAAATATCCGTTGTAATCATTAAAGATACCATCTTTCATGCCCCCCACATCACTACCGATGACCGGAGTTCCTGTGCTCATCGATTCTAATACTGCGCTTGGTAATCCTTCCGTATCGCCTTGCTCAATAATGGAAGGAAAAACACAAACATCTCCCAAGTTATAGTAGTCAACAAGTTCATCTCCTAATTTAGGGCCAACAAAAGTTACAATTTTTTGCAATCCTTTTTCCTGCACATACGATTTCAAAGAAGATTCAAGTTCTCCTCCACCTACAATAAGTACTTGGATATTTTTATGATTCTTTAAAACCAATGGGATAGCGTCAAAAAGATAGTGTAATCCTTTTTTCTCAGAGAGTCTTCCAACAGATAAAATTACTTTAGTACTTTGCTCAATCTTATACTTTTCTCTGAGAACTTTTCTATTTTTTTTTACAAACCTATGAGTATCGATACCCATTTGAATGACTTCATTTTTTCCCTCAAAGGATTTTTTTCCTTGAGACGATAAAAGCTGAAGAAGTTCTTGCTTCACAGGATTGCTTTGACAGGTAATAAAATCACTATGCTTCACAATAAAATCAGCTAGTGGAGTACGAAATAAGGGAATTCTGTTAAATAAAAAAACATCGGCAGCATGTACAGTGATGACATGAGGTTTCTTATAGAATTTATGTGCTAAAGCCCCTGCAAATCCAGAAGGAAAAAACCAATGACTCTGTACCAAATCATTTTTTTTACTCTCCTTCAGAGCATGCCAGGTAAAACTTTTAAAGAAAACAAAGAAATGAAATTTTCCAAAAGGTCTTTGAATACTTTTGATAATGGGTTCATTACCGATAATACTCTTATGTTTAGGATACCAATAAGAAAAGCGTTTAACAATAATATTTCCATGGTGTTCAACATCAGGAGCTCCTTTCACGGATTCTGTGACTATAGTAATTGGATAATCTTTCGAGCTTAATTGTTCGCTGAAAGTTTTTACAAAGATTCCTTTCGTTCCGTCATTCAGTGAGGGATATGACGTTGTTAATAAACAGATTTTCATGTCTCAGCGTGAATTTTGTCTTTGAGAATACTTGGAATAATATGTAAAAGAAACCAGTGACCATCCTCTGCTAACCGAGCATCTTTTTCATCAAGAGTGATTGCATAGTCCACAATGTCCTTTGCCTTTCCTCCCCCAAACCCTAAAATACCAATCGTAGTAGCATGATGCTCTTCAGCAACTTGGAAAGCTTTCAAAATATTAGGAGAATTTCCCGATCCGGTGATCCCAATAACAATATCTCCAGGAAGGAGATAATTTTTAAGTTGTTCCGAAAAGATATCCTCAAAAGAGAGATCATTACCATATGCCAATATCGTAGGAATATTCTCATTTAAGGAAACAACACGAAATCTCTTTTTTGTGTTTTTGTGAAATTGTTTCATCGTATTTTTTCCGAGATCGCAGACAAAATGACTTGCAGTTGCAGCGCTTCCTCCATTGCCGAAAACATAAACAGTTTTATCAGATCTCCAAGCTTCATATAAAATGTCAATAATTTTTACAATTTCCTGATTCTCAATTCTATCAATCTGTTGCTTCAGTCTTTCTTTATACTCTTGAATTTTTTCGTTCATAGTTACTCATGCACATAAATGATTTTGCTTCCTTCAGGTTCAAACTCAATAGGAAATGCCCTTAACTCTGGAAAAGCTCTGATAAGTTTATCTTGTTTTTCCTCTTCGCAATAAAAGAGTAAAAATCCGCCTCCACCAGCCCCCAAAATTTTTCCTCCTAACGCTCCATTCGCTTTTCCTCTTGCATACCACTCTTCTATCTGAGGATTCGTCATTAAAGGAGTCATCTGCTTTTTATACTGCCAATTTTCATCCAAGATTTCAGCAAATCGAGTAAGATCTCCTTCAGACAATGCATCTTTCGTTGCAATTCCTAAATTACGCATTTTTTGTAAATGTACAAACGTTTCTTGGTTGGTTTCTGTATTCTTTTTTTGGTCAGTCAGAACTTCACTAGCGCTTCTCGTCATTCCTGTATAAAACATAATAAGATTATGTTGAAGATCAGTACGCGTATTTTTTGATAACAGAATAGGTTGCACTAAAACACTATCATCAGGGTTAAATTGAATATAATTTAATCCACCATAAGCAGCAGCATAATGATCTTGTTTTCCTATAGGGTTCTTTAATCTCAAAACCTCAATTTCAAATGCTTCTCTCGCTAATTTAGAAGCAGGAGTAAGTTTCTGATGGTACGCATACAAAGTATTAAGCATTCCAACAACATAGCTACTTGAGGATCCTAATCCCGTTTGGGCAGGCATATCGCCAACCGAGTGTACTTCTATCCCTTTTCGTACTCCCGTTAACTTCAAAGCTTCTCGAGCTCGTTCATTTTGGATTGCATCAACATCATGGGTTTTCTCATGTTTGCTATATTTTAAGGTAATACTATTATCAAAGCTTTTATGGGCAGTAATATAGACATATTGTTTTATGGCAACAGAAGTAACACAACCGAATTCTCTCTCATAAAATGAGGGCAAATCCGTTCCTCCCCCTGCAAAACTGATACGAAAAGGAGTCTTAGTAATAATCATTTTTTTACACCAATCCTAAGAAAGAAGCTACAATTTAAAAACGTTGTGACTTAAACAAAATGCATCTTCTGTAGCATTTTTGTAACCTCTGCAAATCGTTGCGGAGTTCCAATATCCTTAGCATATTCCTGAATCATATACCCATAAAGGTTTTCTCCCTTCTGTAAGGCTCTGGGAAATACATCTTTGATAAAATCACTAGCACTTTCGGGTAGATAATTATAGATTTTTGGTTCTAGGATATAGATTGCAACATTTCCAAGGTCTCCATAATCAAGGTTTCCTGGTTTATGAACAACATGAACAATTTTATTGTTTTTGCCTATTTGTACAATGTCACTATCCAAGGGGTGATCTGTTTTCCGAATAGCCAAAGTCGCGATGCCTTTATTTTTTTTGTGATATCGTAACATGTCATCAAAATTGAGAAGGTTAAACACATCACCATACACAAGAATAAAAGTTTTATTAAGAATTTTTTTAAAATTATGCAAAGCTCCTGCAGTATTCAAAAGTTCAGGTTCATAACTATAATGAATCTTTACTCCGAAATTGTTTCCATCACCAAAATACCCTGTAATTTTCTCAGGCAAATAATGGGTATTAATACAAACTTCATTAACTTCAAATTTCTTCAAGTGTTCAATTTGATGCTGAAGAAGGGGCTTTCCTAAGAGAGGTAACATAACTTTAGGAGTAGTAATTACTTGGTCCCCCATCCGAATTCCTTTTCCTGCACTTAAAATCAAAGCTTTCACTGTGTGAGAAACCTCGCAGCTTCTAAGAGGTTGTCAAAACGATAATCAGGTTCATACCTTTCAAAAGGTTTTCCTGTCTGAATTATTTTATGATTTGCAGGAGATTTTATAAGAATGGTTTTACATCCTGCATTTCTTCCAGTAGTAATATCTGAAGGCATGTCTCCAACCATATAACTATAAGGTAAATCAACAGAATACTCTTTTGCAGCTTGGAATAACATTCCAGCCTGAGGTTTTCTACAATCACAGAGTTTTCGATAGGGTTCTAAAGTTGCATTTGGATGGTGCGGACAAAAATAAGATTTTACAATTCTACCCCCACCAGAACTAATCATCTGCACTATTTTAGTATTAATCTTTTCTACTTGTTTTTCGGTGAGAATTCCTCGAGCAACAACCGGTTGATTAGTAACGATGAACTCTAAGAATCCTGCTTGAGTCAACAAATGAAGAGCTTCAGGAACACCAGGTAAAACCACAATCTTGTTTTTATGATCAAAATTGTCTACATCTTTAACACAAACTCCATCTCTATCCAAAAAAATGGCTTTGTTCATATCCTTCTTAAAGATTCAGGATGTGCTTTGTAAAAAGCAACCGTCTCTTGCATGCCTTCATCTAGATTTACTTTAGGCTTCCATCCAAGTTCCTTTTTGATCTTTGAGATATCTGATATCAACCTATGAGGGTCTCCTGGTCTTTCACCTAAATCTTCGATAGGTACTTTTTTACCAGTTGCCTTAAAGACAGCTTCCAAAATGTCAAGCATAGTATTTGCTTTTCCGCTTCCAATATTGTAATATCTTAATCCAGAACATTTTTCGAAAGCAAGTAAATGTGCAGCTGCAACATCTTTTACATAGATATAATCCCTGGCTTGTTTTCCTTGCCAGTACAACTGAATCTTTTTATCCAAAAGGATTGCTTTAATCCAATTAGGAACCGCTCTCGTTACAGGTAATTGGTCATCTCTTGGTCCATAGACATTGAAATATCTAAGGGAAGTGCAATCCATTCCAAAAGCATGATGATAAGCAGAAAACATAGCCTCAACCGCGAGTTTTGAAGCCCCATAAGGTTGCAAAGGTTCTTTTATAACATCTTCTTCTATGAATTTATGTCCTGTTTCTCCGTAAACAGCAGCTGAACTAGAAGCAACAATTTTTTTTATTCCAGTTAGACGCATAGCCTCCAAAACATTCAAAGCATTATTAAAATTTCTTCCTAATGTTTTTCTTGGGTTCTGGATAGAATCCTTGATAATGCTTTCAGCAGCAAAATGAATCACACCATCATGGCCTTTCATAGCTTTTTGTAATGCTTTAAGATTTTCTAACGGTTTTTTCACAAAGATTGCTCTTTTATCCACATATTCTTTGTATCCTTTAGACAGATCATCATACACAGTTACTTGATGTCCTGCATCAAGAAACAAATTAGTAGTATGGTTTCCAATGAAACCAGCTCCTCCAGTGATTAATACTTTCATTTTTCAAAGATTCCCACTAAAGTTGAATTTAAATTTCCTAAAAAAGAGAATCCAAATCTCAAGAGAGGATTATACTCTTTATTCCCAATTACGATATGAATTCTTCTTGTTTTGAATCCTGTTCTTTCGACAAGTTGTTGTAAAGTTTCTTTAGTGTGAATAAGAGTATGATGTTTAAAAGGCTTAGAATAAAAGATTTTCCAGCTGCGTGCATTAGGTGTAGAAATAATAAGTAATCCTCCTTGCTTCAAGTGTTTATAGGCATTTTGCACCATTAATCCTTGATTATCACTATGCTCAATAATCTCCCCCAGAACAACCACATCAAATTGTCTTTGCAAATTAACATATTCAGCATTTCCTTGAACAATCCCTAGATTTACATGTTTGCTTTTATGAATATCAACCCCTATTAAAGAATGTGCCAATTTCTTCATCTCTAAAAAGAGATGTTTTTTCCTTTTCGTTGGATTGATATTCTGCAAGGTTCCGACACTTCCAAAATCCAAAACATCTTTTCCTTTGATTAAAGGTAAGATTATTTGTAATCGATTCATTTTGTCAATACCCAATTTTCCATCACTAAAACATCAACAGTTCCTGCTTTGAAGCTCCTAATAGCATCATCCGGAGAGCAGATAATAGGCTCTTCATGGGCATTAAAGCTCGTGTTAACAAAGATAGGAAGTTTCTTCTTTGCATAATACTCTTGTAAAATTTTATAGTATCTTGGATTATGCTCTTTATGCACAGCTTGCGGCCTCGTACTATTGTCTATATGCACAACTGCAGGAGCTTTTTGAGCTTCCGGAGTGTCATCAAAAGTAATGGTCATAAATTGAGCAGGGTATTTACTTTTACCAAAGTTCTTATAGTAGTTAGGAGCATGTTCCTCTAAAAGAGAAGGTGCAAAAGGCATAAACTCTGTTCTATGCAATCGTTTGTTCAACCAATCATTGATCGTTACATCTGTAGGATCTGCTAAAATGCTTCTATTGCCTAGAGCTCTTGGACCATACTCCATCCTACCTGCAAAATGTCCAATAATTTTTCTTTTTGCTAATTGTTCAGCAATATATTTTTCAATAGCAATAATTTTTTCTCCTTTTACTCCATTTCTTGCTAAAGCTTGTTCAATCTCAGCATTAGAGTAAGCTCTTCCAAAGTAAACATCGGAAAGTTTGAAAGGGTATAATCCAGATCCTTTGTCTAAGCATTCTTGCCCATAAGCATAAAGGGCTGCGCCTAAGCCTAATCCCCCATCACCCATATGAGGATGAATAAACACAGAATCAACTTCCTCAATTTCAGAAATTTTCTGGTTCACTTTGACATTCGCAAATAATCCCCCTGCCAAACCAACATGGCTTAATTGAGTTTTTTTCACATAATCTTTAACAAAAGCAACCATAACATCCTCTGTTCTTTTTTGAATTGCAGCAGAATACTCTTTTCTGTCATAAGAAGATAGCTGTTTTCTAAGATGAGCAAGCGCATGCTCTCCCATTAAGCCAAGAGTATTAACAGGCTGACTTTTTTGTGAAGAATACGTAAAACAGTTTTCTAAAACAGGTAAACAAGCCTTTGCATCTCCATACGCAGCTAATCCTGTGATTTTTCCTTCATGCCTAAACATGTTAAATCCAGCTAAAAGAGTGATATAGGCATAATAATAACCAATAGAATGATAGGTAGGAATTTTCTTAATGCATTTTAAATCATTACCCTTCCCCACATACACACTAGAACTTAATCCATCTCCAGAACCATCAGAAGTGATGATTAAAGACTCTTCATTTCCTCCCGTATAATAAGCAGAAGCCGCATGACAAAGATGATGATCATAATAGGTTATGTGAGCATCTATTCCTAATTTCCGGACATACTGTTCCGTTGCTTTTCCACGAAGAGGAGAAAATAAAGCATTTTGCAAGTTAGAAAAGCTCTGGCTTGATGCAAAAAATCCAAAGTGTTTACAAAGAGTTTGATAGAATTTCTTTTTCGCATTCACTTCTTTCCAACCAAGAGAAGCCATAATCCCCTGTTTTGTTGCAATTGCCACTTTATCAACTTGGGATGCCTGTACCTCTCCCAAATCTAACACTTCTATAATAGATTTTTCAGGAACTCCAGTAAATAATTTTTCTCGTACTAATCTTTCTTCATTGACAGCTGCTAAAATTTTTCCATCTTTCAGCAAAGCTGCTCCCGCATCATGTCCATCAGTTATCCCTAAAACAATCATCTAGTATTCCCTCCACATATCCGCAAGAAATCCAAAAAGCAATATTTGTACTCCCACTAAGATAGAAAGAATACCTATAAGCAAAGTTGCCAAATGCACCAATTTCCCAATAGCAAAAGTGTTAACTAAAACATATAAACTTAATAGTGCTCCTATTATCAAGAAACTAAGACCAAAAGTTCCAAAAAATTTCAAAGGCTGATAATCGCGATAAATGCGGAAGATATTTATCCATGCTTTTATGGCATATTCGAATGGATGTTTCATTAACCTGCTCTCTCCATCTCTTCGAGCAAAATAAACAGGTACTTCTAAAATTCTAAATTTCTCCTTCGCTGCTCGAATGATTTGTTCTTGAGTATAGGTGTAAGTAGATCTCACAACAACTTTTCTTGCCAATTCGGCATGAAAAGCTCTAAATCCTGTTTGACAATCACTAATTCTCCTCCCAATAATTTTAGATATAACATTAGAAAAAGCATTGTTGCCCCAACGCTTTAATGCAGGCATTTCCTCAATAGTACCTTTAAACCTACTTCCAAGAACAAGGTCATAACCCTGTTCAATGCCTCGCAGCAATAAAGGAATTTCTTCAGCTTTATACTGACCATCCGCATCAATATGTAGGATAATATCTGCTTTCATCGCTAAGCAACGCTGAACCTCTGTTCGAAATGTTTCTGCTAAACCCATATTTGTTTGATGAGAAAAAACAATAGCACCAGCTTGCTTTGAAACTTCCGCAGTTTCATCCTTACTCCCATCATCTACCACAAGAATTTGGTAATAGTATTTTTCCTGCTTCATAACACTATGAATACGCGCAATAACAGGAGAGATACTTTTCGCTTCATTATACGCAGGGATAGTTACAATAACTTTTTTCATTGTGAAACAGAAGTGCGATTCTTTTTTAAATCTTATCTTCTGTATATTTTAATGCCCGATTGGTCGTAGATATTTGTATAAGCAAGTTCATGCATACTAATTATATAATCAGCATCTCCAAGATTAGAAACATCTCCAATAAGAATTTCCTTATTAATCCAAAAACCACTAATAGTTGCGCTATGGGATGGCTCACAAATTCCTCTCTGATCTTCCTTAATAATTCTCACTAAACAATCTCGTTCGTCATAAAGGACTGTTTTCCAAGAATCAGCATCATAAGAATTTAACCATTTTCCTGCTTCATTTTGAGGACTGTGATTCCAGTAGATTTCTGAATTATAAAAAGTCAATCCATAGTTGACCAAACTTAAAATCAGAAAAAAGATAAAGAAAGGTATTATGAGTTTCTGAAGATTTAACCAACCCTTTTTATACATATAAAAGAATAAGAAAATCAAACATACAAAAAAGGAAGCAAGAAGAATGAGTGGTAACCAACTGAAGAAACCAGGAGTAATTGTTCCTAATAAAAGAAGATTCAAAAGATAGCTAAGTATACCAACCCAAACCGCAGACATATTATTAACAGGCATTAGAACAAAAAGGCTAACGAGAGACGTAAGTATTAAAATGACGCCACCAAAAAGAGAAATTCTTAGTATGTGCTCTTTCTCAATAGGAATACTTACTAAACTGATAAAACCAAGGAGCATCACTACAGGCAATGCAGGATCAATATATCTACCGATAATCCTACCTCCAATAGAGTAATCTAAGAAAGAAGGTAAAGAATAGACGGATTGTGCAGAACCATGTTTAGTAGTGATGGCAATAAAACCGAGAATCGTGAGTGCGCAAACACTAAAAAATATCTGGCTTTTTTTATCTTTCAAAAACTCTTTTTTTAATGTCAAAAATGAAAACAAACCAAAAAAGATACCTGCTCCAAGAAGAAGATAACCCATGGAAAAAACTGCTCTAAAAAAGAATCTTGTTCCTAATTGCAGCAAAGGTATTTTAACAAAAGTATTACCTAAATGAGAATAGCCCTGCAACCCCAACACACTCAAGAGACTCCAGCCAAAATAATGTCCATTCCGAATCATCCAAGGAACCCATAATACAATAAGAAGAGATAATGGTATCAAAAGAGATTTGATATTAAATTTTTTGTGGATAATCCATTGTATAGCTGCGGTTAAAATAAATACAATAACAAGAATAAAGCCTGTAATGCGGGTCAGAGTTACAAGCGCTAAAAAGACCCCTACCAGAATTTGCCATAAAAGACTGTTCTCACTAAAATTTTTATAGATGAAATAAACACAAAATAACACCAAAGGGTAAAATAGGTTTTCAGACATAAGATACGAAGAAAATGCAAAGCTGAAAGGTAAAATTCCGATTAACGTCGTTATGATCTTTGCTTTAGAATCTTTCATAAAATCTTTTGCGATAAGATAAGCTGGAAAGATGATAAATGAAGAAAGAATAGCATTTATCAATTTCATTCCAAAGTAAACAAGTTTCATATTAGACAATGAGTATGCAATAGAAAGTAACATAGGATATAACGGAGGATATTGACTAGTTGGAACCCCATGAATAAAAAAGTTGCCATGAATAAAAAAACTTTGAGCCATCTTCGCATATAAGTATTCGTCACTGAAGATAGAAATCGTCGGGATAAAAGAAGAGAGGATTGTCTTCACTAAAACTAAAGTTACAAATAATCCTATCAGAAACGTAATAGATCTTTTCATGATATTAGTATAATCCAAGAATTTAAATAGATATCTTTGAACATGCTATTTATGGGGGGAAAAGTTGCAGTAATGGTCATCGAGAATAATGAAAGAAAAGTTCTCTTGATGTTACGAGATGATATTCCTACGATTACTTATCCTAATCACTGGGGATTTATCGGTGGCCATATAGAACCGGGAGAAACGCCAAGGAAGGCAGTAAAGAGAGAAATAATGGAAGAGTTATGCTTCAACATAAAAAAATTTCTCTTTTTTAAGTTATATCATTTTAAAGATATAGAGTCTTCCTACGTTTTTTATACCAAAGGAAACTATAAATTGAATGATTTTCAGTTGCAAGAAGGACAAAAAATAAATTTTTTCTCTAAAGAAGAAAGTAAAAAGATTAAAATCGCGCTTGAAGATAAGAAGATCCTTCAAGATTATTTTGATAACATCTAGTAATTTAGGCTCTGTCCTAAATCTCTTTACGTCGAATAAATTAGTGGATATTGATAATAAAAAAATTTTACAAAATTCCTCTTTTTTAGGCTGTAATTGGTATTTGAATAAAGCTGTTTTCAGACTTTTAGGACAGAACCAGTAATTTAGATACTTTTATTAATCTTCTTGAATTTCTCAAAAGAATGGCAGAAACACTTGCATTAAAAGGCGGTGAACCAGTAAGAAAAGAGTTTTTATCACTATCCAAGCCCTATGTAAACGAAGAGTGTATCTATGAGGTAATGGATACTCTAAGATCTGGCTGGTTAACAACAGGCCCAAGAGCAGAAAAACTAGAAGAAGGTATCAAAAACTATATTGGATGCAAGAATGTCATTGCAGTGAATTCAGGAACTTCTGCTTTATTGCTCGCAATAGAAGCAATTGGCATTAAACCAGGAGATGAAGTAATAACAACACCTGTAACCTGGCCAGCTTCCGCCCATGTTATTGAACATTATGGTGGAAAACCGATATTTGTTGATGTAGAAAAAGACTCTTACAATATTGATACATCAAAAATACCAGAAAAAATAACAAGCAAAACAAAGGCAATTCTTCCTGTACATTTAGCAGGCAGATTATGTGAGATGGATGCAATAATGGATATAGCGAAAAAAAATAATTTATTTGTTATTGAAGATGCAGCTCATGCCCTGGAAGGCATTTACAAAAAGAAAAAGATAGGAACGATAGCAGATATAACATGTTTTAGTATGTATGCAACAAAAAATCTCTTTGTAGGGGAAGGTGGCTTAATAACAACAGAAAATGACCAATTAGCTGATAGAATGAGAATGTCTCGCATCTTTGGAATGGGAAAAGATTCTTGGAAAAGATATATGCAAGCAAATTTCAAACCATATGATGTTCATTTCCTTGGTCATAAATGCAACTTATCAGATGTTCATGCAGCAATAGCTTTGCATCAACTTGATAAAATAGAAAAAAGATGGGAAATAAGAAAAGTGCTTTTCAACAAGTATAATGAATTATTAGCAGATATCCCTCAGATAACACTCCCAAAAAATAGCCCCGAACATTACAAAAATGCATACCATATGTATAGCATACTTATAAATATAGAAAAATTAAACTGTGATAGAAATGAATTTGTTGCAGCAATGCAAGCAGAAAACATAGGTATTGGTATTCACTTCCTCTCATTACACCTTTTGACGTATTATAGGGAGAAATATAACTTCAAAAGAGGCGATTTCCCCAACGCAGAATTCTACTCAGACAGAACAATTTCCATACCTTTTAGTCCATTTTTAAGTCTCCAAGATCTAGAAGACGTTGCAAAAGCAGTAAGAAAAGTAGCGAACCATTACAAAAGATAGCCATTTTCTTCCGGCTTAGTAGAAAGTCGTGAACAACCCAAGTCCTTAAGTTATAGGCTATAAACCGCAAACTTATTTCTGCTCGCTGCATGCGTGCAGTACGAGCACGCACATGCGATCCAAAGAGACGCTTTACAGCACTAATAAGGGATTCAATGATATTCCTTTGCCAGTATAATCCCCAG
>Ga0209541_10002663_pt1 | contig 33538 bp, 42 predicted proteins | sample RifCSPlowO2_01_FD_184027 | JGI IMG/M metagenome (GOLD analysis project Ga0209541, IMG submission 184027) | Groundwater microbial communities from Rifle, Colorado - Rifle CSP2_plank lowO2_0.1 (SPAdes) (version 2) | ecosystem: Environmental > Aquatic > Deep subsurface > Groundwater | place...
TAAGACCAGCGGGAGAAGAAGGACGGCCCTTGCCTCCGGTTCCTATTTATCCTGATGTTGGGATGGATGTGGTTATTGGGGAAGACGGCAGAATTACGGGAATGACATTACACCTTTTACTTCCTGTACCATTGGGTGAAAAATTAATAGAAGTTCCGCGATAAAATTTTAAAAAAGAATAATATTTTACAGAATCTAATTAATCATAGTAGTTTTTAGGTTTTACTTTTTGTAAAATCGGTAGTAAAATAGAAATATTATTAATTTCCACTCTATCTAAATAAATCACAAAATTAAAATATGAAAAATACATTCAAAATGGGTTCAATTGCTGTTTGGGTAGTTATTGTTATTTTAGCTATTCTTCTTATTATTGGCTTTACTAGTAAAAAGTCTGGCAATATTTCAATAGATAAAAATCAACCACAAGAACAAGAACAATCAATAGCTGGGGACGAAGAGGTTTTTGAAAATAGCCCAGGAGCTATAAAATCAATAACCCTAGAAGGGGCTAGCGAATGGGTCCTTGAAGTTGATATTTTAACTCCCAACCCTGAGTGGCTACCGGGAGTAAATGAACATTTTATTAATCAAAATACAAAAATTAGAACCTTAAGTGTTACAGATAAGACGAAGACTTATATTTGTAATGAAAATAACCCTAATAAATTACAGACTACAACAGATTTTATGCAAAATATAGAAAGTAACGTAGGGCAAGCACAATCAGATATCCAACATAGAATAGGTGGACCAATCGAACTTATGACAGACTGGGTGACTTATTATTTTGATATTACCGGAACTGACATTATCGCTATCTACTATCCTTGTTTACCTTAAATTATTAATTAATATAAAAATTATATGGAAGAAAAAAAACATAAATCTAAAGAATGTGAATATCTAAAAAATCCCGGTACTCTCTTTATCCCTGTTGGATTTTTTTTAGGATTAGGAATTGGTTTTTGGGCAGTTAATATCCCGGCAGGAATATTTATTGGTCTTGGCCTTGGTTTATTAGCTTTTGTTATTTCTTTATTTGTAATGAAGAAAAAATTTTAACCTTAAAAACAATGGGTTATTTATCCACAGAATAGTATATTTTGCTAGTTTTTTTTGATATACTTGTTTTCTCTTTTATTATTAATAACTTTTTTTGGAATAAAGACAAAGAAAATTATGAACAAAAATTTTTGGGGACAATCATATCACTTAGATTTACATAATTGTAATGTAAATAAATTCAGTAAGGTTAATTTAAACAGATTTTGTAAAGAACTTTGTCAGGAAATAGAAATGAAACGACATGGAAAGACAATGGTAGAAAGATTTGGCGCTGGAAAGTTGCTGGGCAATTCCGCTCTCCAATTCATTGAAACATCTTCTATTTCTGTTCATGCTGATGAATTTTTTAATCGTATCTTTATAGATATTTTTAGCTGTAAAAGATTTAATTGCAAAAAAGCAAAAAGTTTTTGTATGATTTTTTTTGAATCTAGAAATGTAAAGTCTAGAAATTTATATAGATTTTAATAGAAAATCTAAGATACAAAAATCCTCCACCCTAAGTGGAGGATTTTTGTATTCCGGTCTGTTAAAAGTTTTCTTTCTCCTTCTGATGAGATATAATAGGGAAATGAAAAAGTATTCTTTTATCGCTGTTGACTTACAAAATGAATTCGCCACCGAGGGCGGTAAGTTTTATACTTATAAACCATCTGTATTATTTTTAAATGAAACACTTTTTCCTCATTTCAAAAAAAATAATATTAAAATAAATGAAATTATTTCTGATTATCGCCAACCTCGTCCGGGGGATTTAGGAAACGGTTGTGGTCCCAGTGATTGGGGATATCAATCCATTATTCCGGACAATTTGCGTAAATCACTCTGGATCAAAAGTATGAACTCTCCAATTTGGATACGAGACAATATTGGTGAAAAAGATAAAAAAGCCGGATTACCATTTCCTGATTCAAAAGCATTTGGAAAATGGATTGACGAGAACATAGGGAAACCAGAGGAAATCATTCCTGTTATTTTTGGGTTAACAATTGATTGCTGTGTGTTGTCCACAATCCAAGAATTTCGCTGGAGAGGTTATGAACCAATTATAATAAGAGAAGCAGTAGATCATGCTAGTGGTAAAGAAGAAGATAAAAATATTGTTTTAGAAAAAACTGCTCTTCGTTGGTGGGCCAAGACTCTTAATTGGGAAGACTTTAAAAAAGATTTATCAAAAAACTAATCCCCAAAAACCCATTCTTAAAAATAATCCACCTTTTCCATCACAATCATCCTCTCTCTAATCCACTTTAGTTAAGTAAAGTAGATTATAAGAAATTTCTATTTTAAAAACCCCGCCATTAGCGGGGTTTTTGATCTCAAATAAAACGAGGTGGGGTTCTTATCCTGATTTTAGCTCTTTCTTAAGAGGAAAATCAATTATCCTTTTATAGAGAATGTCTTGCATTCAAACCTTGGTTTTATTTAAGCTTTGGGGGTAAAGATGATGGTATATTGAGGGAAAAGAGTATTAAATTTTTCCCTAAGAAGAATTATTGCAAATTCTTTGAGTTCTTCTTGAGGAATATCTATCTCCTTAGCAATAACACCAAGCCTTCTTTCAAATTCATTCAAATTCGGCGGAAGTTTTTCCTCTCTCATAATTTTCTTTTTTAAAATCGCGAGAGCAATTTCACCTTGTCTTTTTTCTGATAAAAATGTAATATTTCCCATATTAATTTTTTAAGAACAAATTATATAAACCAATATTAGTTTACATTGCTATTCTAGCAAATAAATGATAATTTGTCAATGGCTTAAATAACTTAATTATTTTATATGTTAAAATAGAAAGATGAAAAATCTTGAAGATGTCGAAATAATTTCCCAATTAAGTTGGGATCATTATCCAACTACAATAGAAAAGGCAATTGAAACGGCTCTTGTTATTAATGGTATTCCATTTTTAAGCATTGAAGAAACAATTAAATTCAAAAGGGTGATAGGTCGAGAAAAAGATCTTAAAGATATTGAATTATTAAAAAGATTTATAAGATACAAAAATCCTCCACTTAAGGTGGAGGATTTTTGTATTCCAGTCTGTTAAAAATTTTCTTTCTACTTCTGATGGGGTATAATAGGGATATTATAGGTAATATAAATAAACTATGAAAAATACATTAAATAAAGGTTCTATTATTGTTTGGATAGTTATTGTTATTTTAGCCATTCTTCTTATTGTTGGCTTTACTAGTAAAAAGTCTGACAATAATACTTTAAGAGGAGAAGATCAATCGCAAAGTGGTCCTACTCTTACACAAACAGAAGCAGAGACCCTTGTATCTGAAACATGGGGTGAATGTGTCCCGGGGGAATGTGGAGATGTTGTTGTGACTATTACGCAAAACGATGATAATGAATATGTAGTTACGGCAATTTTTGGTGAGCTAGACGATTCTACTTCGCAAACAAAAAAAGTATCTATGGCAACATATCAAAATGAAACATGGAAACTTGGACAACCCATTATTACACGAATGTGTCATCGTGGTAATGTAGATAACACTGTTGGGTGGACCGCAGGGCTTTGTATATAAGAAATTTGTATTTTAAAAAAAATTATCCAATCACGAAACCCCAAAACCATTCTACAATTCTATAAGATGGTAGAATAGATTTTCTGTTTTAGTGGAAAAGATAAACATTTGACATAATAAGGGTTTTTATTATAGTCTAATCACTAGATTGGAATATTCCAAAAACCGAAAATTCATTGACAATGAAAAATATAATTTATCTGTGCTTTTTGAATGTTATTCTTGCCTGTAATTTTAGCGACAGGGATAATCCATTAAAATTAACAAAAGACCTCATGGTCGCAAAAATCTCGCCTGAAATAATACTCCATATGGATTTACCCGATTCATTAATTAAGGCTATAAAAGAGGCAGTTCAAAAATATAACTTTGCTTACGGCTTAAACATCAATAATGTTTCGATTTATGAGGATACTACTAGCCAGCCCGAACAATTAATTGACGGAACGATAAACCTAGAAGCTCTTCATGTTAAAGATGGCAGTATTTTTATTAATCTTCAAGCAGGTTTTACCGTTAAAAAATTAAGGAATTCAGTAAAACATGAACTTTTTCATTTATTAAATCCCGACCAGATAAGTTTATTGGAAAATCATTTTTCTCTGTTTAATGGCGATCTAGTGGTAGGTTATAAAGGATTAAAACTGCGAGTTTTAATCCCGGGCAACCCAGACACGATTAATTTTCTAGTTCTTGAAGAAGCGGCCGCCGAGTTTTGCGCCGCGATAATAGAACCTGGTTATGTGTCTCCTTGCGCTAGTTATTTTGCTTTGGCAAATTTTTTATCAAGAATGACCGAAAGCGGTTGGTTTAAACCCAGTGATTTGATTAAAATGCAACACCATAATGACGTGACGGGTTTTTGTTCCGCTATTTTAAACAAACCAAGAGAAGAAATCGGCATTGAAGACATAAATTTTATTGCCACTCAGTTTACAAGAGTTTTCAGGGGGATTTCTCTTGAAGAGGTCTTTGACCAAGTAAAACAAAAGCGCAGAATAATTTACAAAAGCTCTTTGTTAACGATGTGATTCTCGAACTATTGCAAAAAATTGCCAAGTATAATTAAGTAAACGGAAAGCCAGTTTTTATAGTTGACATCGGTTATCATTGGCCTACGGACTCGGCTATTCATAGCCGAGTCCGTTTTTTTTATTTTTCTAATTTATCAAAAGTAAAATAAAAAACCTCTGCTGGAAATGGGGGCGAACCAGCAGAGGAAAAATAAAAATTATGAAAATCTTATAACCATAATATTAATATCGCTAATATTTATATAAAGAGAACTGTTGGTTATGTCTCTTATATTATATAACACATTTAATTATCTTGTTAACAAGTTTAGGTGATAAAATAGAAATATCAATAGGAGAAAACTCCTTGTTGTGTTAGAATAAAGTTACTTTTATTAGTTTAAAAAAAATATATGGATAAATATACAAAAGGGGGAAGAAATGGGGGTGGAAATAGAGGAGGAGGTTTTCAGTCAGGAGGAAGAAGGGATTTTGATAGTGGAAGAGGTTCAGGACCTAGGAATATGCATAAGGCCATTTGCAGTAATTGTAACAAGAGTTGTGAAGTCCCTTTCCGACCAACTGGAGATAAGCCGGTCTATTGTAGCGATTGTTTCGCTAATAGCTCTGGTTCTTCATCAAGTAAACCCCAAAGAAATGACCGGAGAGATTCTCGCCTTTCATTTGGAGGAGGGAACGAAAGACCACAGAGTGGGGGAGGAAATGAGGAAATTAAAAGGCAATTAGAAAAAATTAACGATAAATTAGAAAGGCTTATTACCGCTGTTCACTCCCAGGCTGAAGTTAAAAAAGTAAAAAAAAATATCACTCCTAAAAAAGAGATTGTAAAAAAAGTGGTAGAAAAAAAGGAAGTAAAAAAAGCAATCAAGAAGGCAATAAAGAAAACTCCTAAATAAAAAGGTGAGATAAATTATCTCACCTGGTCGCTTCTTTGGCTACTCGCAGAAGATGTACTCCTTGAATCATTAACTCAACAACTATTGGGAGATTTTTTATTTTTGTAAAAATAGTTCTAATAATCAGACGCCAATAAAAAAATCTTGTTCTTGAAAGAAGCCCAATTTTCCAAACACTTTTTAAAAGCGCTTGAATGTCATTTCTAGAAATTTTTCCTCCTTTAACCGTTGGCTTATAATTCTTTAAAAAGACGGAGATTCTTTTGTAATATGCTCTAGGTGAATATATTTTTGAAAGAATTTCTTTATATCCACTTATAAGCATTTCTTCGCCCATCTTAGGAATAAAATTTAAAATATCATTAGTATTTTTACCTGTTGTTAATCCTAAAAGCCGATTTTCCTTCCTTAATTGATACCAAAGTGGAGTTTTAGGCAAGGCTGTTAATAACCCAACCATCGCCGTCACAATTCCTGTTTCCTCAATAAATTTAATTTGAGACTTAAAAACAGTCACGGGGTCATTGTCAAAGCCAACAATAAATCCACCCATAACTTGCATTCCATGTTGTTGGATAATTTTAACTGATTTCAGTAAATCTACCTTAATATTTTGAAACTTTCCACATTCTTTCAAGGAATCAATATTGGTTGTTTCAATCCCCAGAAAAACTTTAAAAAAATTTGCTTCACTCATAAGATTCATTAGTTCTTCCATCTTAGCCAAATTTACACTGGCTTCAGTGGTAAACCTAAATGGATATCCATGTTTTTTTTGCCAAGAAATTAATTCTGGTAACATTTTTTTTACATGTAATTTATTACCAATGAAATTATCATCAACAATAAAAATAGGTCCTCTCCAACCAGCGTCATAAAGTGATTGAAGTTCACGGAGTATTTGTTCTATTGTTTTTATTCTTGGGATTCTTCCATTCATCACAATGATGTCACAAAAATCACAGTTATAGGGACAACCCCTGGAACACTGGATTGACATAGTTGCATAATCACTTAAATTAATTAATGACCAAAGAGGGATTGGGGTTTTGGATAAAGCTGGTCTTTTGCTTTTATCAGAAGTGTCATAATTATAAATATGCTTAGCAACTCCTCTTTCAAAATCTTTAAGAAAAAGCGGTAAAGTAACTTCAGCTTCGTTAAGAACAAAATGATCTACTCTTTCAAATAATTCTGGTTGAGCAGAAAAAGCCGGACCACCAGCGACAACTGTTTTTCCAGCTTTCTTACACCTAGTGATAATTTTTTGAGCACTATCTTTTTGAACTAACATCGCGCTAATAAAAACCATCTCAGCCCACTCAATATCTTTATCTTCAAGGTCTCTAACATTAAGATCAGCAAGTCTTATTTTCCATTCTTTTGGCAACATGGCTGCGATTGTCATTAACCCTAAGGGAGGAAAAGCAGCTTTTCTTCCAATAAACCAAAGAGCATAACAAAAACTCCAGAAAGTATTGGGATATTTTGGATAAATCATTAATATTTTCAAAAAAACCTCCTTTTATTTAGTTATATTAAAAAACTGATTTCTCTGAAAGTTTACCATTTTAATAACCAAATTAATACCTAAAAAACTAAGATGGTCATTCTTTAAAAGACAGAAAAAAGTAGCTTGTGACAATTTGAGTTTTCCCCAGAATTATTTTTTAGGATATTCACTTTTTTAATAAGAGTAATATAATAATCTCACTTTCGGATTGAAAGTATTTGGGTCGAGTTGTTTTAGATAAGGGTGGTTTTTTATCACCTAAATACCGTAGTGAAAAACAAAATTTTTAAACCCAAAGAGGCTACGGGAATTATTCTTGAGAAGTATACTCAAGATAAAAATAAATTATACAATTAATTATTAATTCATATTATAAATACATTATGAGTAATAATGATTATGATGATGATAGTGATTCAGGAGAAGGAGAAGAAGAAGAGTTTGGTGGAAATTCTGATGAACTAGATAGTGATGATAGTGAAGATAGTTTTGAGACCAGTTCTTATAACGATGATTGGGACTATTAATTAATAGCCATCAAAACCCCCCGATATATCGGGGGGTTTTGATATTAAAATATAATTTTACATAATTATAAAGCCCCGCATTGCGGGGCTTTTTTTAAAAATATTCTTTAAATTCTTCTATCTTTTCTCTTATAGCAGGATTCTCCATAAGAGATTCAGGAAGAACCAAAAAAAACAAGATAATCACAATGAATATTATTGTCATAATTGTGGTTGTAAATGTATCCACTCCCAGCTCATTTTGTATTTTTATAAAACCAATCGCAAAACCTACAAATCCGATTAGACAAAGCGCAACATAAATTAAAACACTAGCAATGGATTCGAAAAAAGAAGAATAGATCTCTTTACTAAAAGAAAAAAGACAAAGACCAACTCCATAAATCATCCAGCCAGTCCAAAAACTGGCAGAACTTTCCGGGGGAGAAACAGAGTTAAGACCCCCGAAAAAAACAAGGAAATTAAGCAATGATATGAGGAAACCAAGAAAAAGAAAGGAGGAATAAATAATGATAATATTTATTGGTGTTTTTTGCTGTTTTTGTGTCTCCATTTTTAAAGATTTTTTTAAAAAATATATTCATTAAAATACTATCAAATTTTTGATTGATTGTCAATATGAGGAAAATTATTTTAATTGCCTAAAGTTATTAAACTTGATATTCTTAAAACATGAGTAAAAATATAGGAAAGATTATTATTTTTCTTTTAGTGGTATTTTTGATGGTTTATTTTATCGGGAAAGCCCCTAAAGCTGATAATCTTAATCCAACTGATCGAGTTCCTTCTACCGAGGATGAAATAAAACCTGCTGACAATCAAGAAAAGAATAAAAACGAGGAAGGAGCGTATGGAATCATAAAGGGAATCAAGAAATTCGCTTCCAAAGAAGAGTTTAATGATTTTATAGAAGCTGGTTTATCAAAGTCTGACTTTTGGTACAGTGGCGGTCGGGGAATTTCAATGGAAATGATGGCAGAAGACACTGTCTCTTTTGCTCATGTTACTGGTGAATCAAAAGCAACAACAACCCCTGAAAGAATATCTGAAACTAATGTTCAAGTTTTTGGGATAGATGAACCAGACATCTTAAAAACTAATGGAAAAGAAATTTATTTTTCTTCTGATTTTTTTCAATTATTTGAACCTCAATTTGAATCTCAATCAGTCTCTAGTTCTGGAATTGCTATTGCCCCTGATTATTACCCCAGACAAACTGGTGAGATAAAAATATTAAGCGCTTTTCCCCCCGAATCATTAAAAAAGGAAGCTCAAATAGATAAGACTGGCAATCTTCTTCTTTCAAATAATCATTTAATAGTTTTTGCTAACCAAGAAATCATTAGTTATGATATTTCCAAACCAGCTAATCCTAAAAAGGAGTGGTTAATAGAAATCGGAGATAAAAGTTCTTTAGCAGATGCTAGGCTCTATGATGAAAAAATTTATTTAATAACTAAAACATGGGTTAACAGTCCTACTCCCTGTCCTATTAGACCTTTGATGGTTAGTGGTAAAAATATAGAAATTCTTTGCACTGATATTTACCATCCAATAACTCCAACCCTAACTGACATAACTTTTACCGCCATGGTTATTAACCCAGGCACAGGAGAAGTTTCAAGTAAAACCTCTTTTACCGGCTCGTCTGGATCATCAATTATTTATATGTCAGAAAATTCAATTTATGTTACTCATACTTATTACGGGGATATTTTGGATTTTTTTTCTGATTTTGTAAAAAATGAAGCCAAGGATTTATTCCCAACTTGGTTCCAAGATAAATTAACTAATTTAAAAGGGTATGATATTAGTCTTTCGGCTAAAATTACTGAATTAGATACAATTCTAGAACAATATTATAGTTCTCTTAACAATGACGAAACTCTTAGAATAAACAACGAGATTTCCAATAGAATGTATGATTATTATAAGAAACACAAGAGAGAATTGGAACGAACAGGAATAACAAAAATAGGATTAAACAATCTTGAAGTAAAAGCTTTGGGAGATGTTCCTGGTTTTCCTAAAGATCAATTTTCTCTTGATGAATATGAAAATAATTTAAGAATAGCAATCACGGTGGGAGAAAATGTAAGTGGTCTTTATCGTTTTGGTTTAGGGTGGAACAGCCAAAACAGCACCAATGATGTTTATGTTTTAGATAATGATATGAAAATAATTGGATCCTTAACTGACTTAGGTCTAAATGAAAAAATTTATTCATCAAGATTTATTGGAGAAAAAGGATATCTTGTAACCTTTAGACAAACTGATCCATTTTTTGTTCTAGATTTATCAAAACCAACTAAGCCAAAATTAAGTGGAGAATTAAAAATCCCAGGATATTCTTCTTATCTTCATCCAATAGATAACAACAATATTTTGGGGGTAGGACAAGAGGGTTCTCAAGTAAAAATCTCGCTTTTTGATGTTTCTTCTCCTAGTTATCCCAAAGAAGCTAGTAAGTATATTTTGGATGAATACTGGTCAGAAGTTCTTTCTACTCATCATGCCTTTTTGTTAGATAAGAAACACCAGGTGTTTTTCATGCCTGGGAGCAGGGGTGGTTATATTTTCTCTTATCAAGATAACAAAATTTCTTTAAAAAGAGCCGTTAGTGATATTTCAGCCAAAAGAGCAATTTATCTTGATGATTATATGTATATTATTGGGAGTGATAAAATAATCGTTTTAGATGAAAATAATTGGGAAGAAATTAAAGAACTTGTTTTTTAAATATGATAAAGAAAGTTTTGTTTTGGACAATAGCAATTGTCTTTGGAATTATAATTATTTCTTCGGGAGTTAATAACACTCTTGATCCAAAAGAAAATCGAGAAGAAAGATCTGAGAGAGAACCACGAACAGAAAACTACGAATTTTACTATGTTACAAAAGTGATTGATGGAGATACTTTAATTGCTAATGTTAAAGGAACTAAAACGACCATTAGATTAATTGGGGTTAATACCCCAGAAGTAGATGCTTCATTGCGAGAAGTGGAATGTTTTGGAGAAAAAGCTTCTCGAGAAGCAAAAAAGATGCTGTTCGGAAAACAAATTAGAATAGAAAAAGATTCTTCTCAGGGAGATTTTGACAAATATGGACGCACTCTCGCCTATGTTTTTTTAAAAGATGGAACTTTTTTTAATGAATATATGATAAAAGAGGGATATGCTTATGAATACACTTATAATTTACCCTATAAATATCAGGATCAATTTAAAAAATCTCAAGATGTCGCTGAAAGGAAAGAAAAGGGACTTTGGGAAATTGGTGTTTGTCAAAATTTTTAATTAAATATGATAAAATAAAAAAGCATGAAAAATTTCTTAAAAGCAATGTTTATAGTAGCGGTCGCTGTTTTCGTAATTTTTGTTTTTCAATCTGTCACCACTAATAAAAAAGTTATTAGATCTTGGCCAGAAAATCAAGATCATGGTCTTCCCCCAATAGAAATAATAATTATGAATGATTTAATGGAAAAAAATAATTTAGAAATAATTAATTTAAAAGCTTACCGGTTACTAGGAGATGAGTTTGGAATGACCCATATTAAATTTATTCAACTTTACGAGAATTTGCCAATTTTCACCAGTGATATTATTTATCATTTTGATAAAAATGGAAAATATGTTTCAACTTCTGGAAAATTTGTATCTGAGATAGATGTTTTAACTATCCCCGCTATCACAAAGTCAAAAGCTAAAAAAATAGCTTTAAAAGAAATAAAGAAGCAAGAATCTTCAGAGGGAATTTTTGTTTTAGAGGGAAGTCTTGGTCTTTATGATAAAAATATTTCTAGAGGAACAAACGTTAATGACTTTGTTTTAGTCTGGGAAATGAAAACTGTGGGAGCTGGTTATCCTGTGGTTTACATAGATGCTCTGACGAGCAAGATAATTTATTTTGATGGTGGTTTAAGATTTAAGTAAGTTGTTATTATTGTTATTATTATTTTAATTTAAAATTCATATATGTTTGAGGGAACTTATTTATTGATTTTAATAGCTGGCTTTGGAGGGGGAGTGATCAGGGGGTTAGTTGGTTTTACAAAACACCAATATAAATTTAAAAATGTCGGTTTTAATCTACCATATTTTATTGGAATGATGTTTATTTCTGGAGTAGTTGGTCTTTTGACCGCCATTGCTTTTAATGAATCAGGTATTTCAATAAAGGGGATTGGGGTTATAAATCCCGGCATTGCTTTTATTATCGGTTATGCTGGTGGAGATTTTATTGAAAATGTTTATAAAATCATTACCAAAAAAACTACTCTCTATTGAGAAATTGTCTAATTATTTGATTTAGAAATTTTTGGACCTTCAAAAGTATCTTCCACTTCATAACCTAACTCTAAAATTTCTTTTCTTATTTTATCTGCTTGGTTCCAATTATTCGACTGACGAGCTTCTTCTCGTTTTTTAATCAAGTTTTCTACTTGAGAAGAAAATTCTATTGGTTTTAATTTATCAAACCCAATCCCTAAAACTCTATCAAAATCTAAAATGGTAGCTTTTTTGATTTTCGCTGATAATTTTTCATTCTTGATCACCTCCCAAAGAACAGTTAAGGCGCTTGGGGTATTTAAATCATCATTAATTATTATTTTAAATTTTTCTTGATAATTTTGATCAATTTCCCCAATTTCTTGTCCCAAGTCGCGAAATAAATTATAAAGTCTCTCAAGAGCATTTTGAGCCCCTTTAATAGCTTCCCAATTAAAATTTATTAAAGTTTGATAATGAGCCATTAGAACCCAAAAACGATAGGCTAGGGGGCTAACCCCCTTATCAACAAGATCATTTAAATAAATAGTATTGCCGATTGATTTAGCTATTTTATGTCCATCAATATTTAAATGAGCACTATGAAGCCAGTAATTAACAAGTGGTTTTTTAGTAGCACATTCCGATTGAGCAATTTCATTATTATGATGAATAGGAATATGATCAATTCCTCCAGTATGGATATCAAAACTTTCTCCTAAGTATTTCATAGACATCGCTGAACACTCAATATGCCATCCCGGAAAACCAATTCCCCAAGGAGACTCCCATTCTTGTTGCCTTTGAGATTGTCCTGAGCCTATCGAAGGAGAAAACTTCCAAAGAGCAAAATCTGTTATATTTTTCTTTTCATTATTTTTTTCTACCCGAGCTCCTTCTTGGAGCCCCTTGGTATTTATTTTTCCTAATTTACCATATTCTTTAAATTTTGAAGTATCAAAATAAATACCATCACTAATTTTATAAGTGTATCCTTGCCATTCTAATTTTTTAATTAATTCTATTTGTTCTGGAATATGAGCGGTTGCTCTGGGAAATTCTGTCTTCTCCGTTTTTATATTTAAATCTCTTAAAGACCCAAAAAATTTTTTAGTGTAGTGTTCTGATATTTCTTGAGCCGTTTTCTTTTCTTCCCTTGTGGCTTTTTCTATTTTATCTTCACCATCATCACCATCCCCAACTAAATGACCAACATCGGTAATATTAATTACTTGCTTAACTTGATAATTATTATATTCCAAAGTGCGACGAAGGAGATCCGAAAAAATATAGGCTCGTAAATTACCAAGGTGAGAATCTTGATAAACAGTTGGACCACAATTATAAAGACCAACCAAATCCTTATTTAGGGGTTTGAATTCTTCTTTTTTCCCAGAAAGAGTGTTAGAAAATATTAAAACCATTTTCTTCTTTTAAAATAGAGAAACATTAGTCCTCCAATAATTATCATTAAAATAATAATGACGAAGAAATCAGCAATCTTTTCAATAAATAAAAATCCCATATTCATCCCTAAAATACCAGTTATTAAAGTAAGGGGCATCATAATAAAAGCCACAATCGTTAAAATTTTCATAATTTCATTACTTTTTTGAGCCAATAAGGAATCATTTGTTTCTCTTAATTCTTTTAATAATTCTTTGTGTCCTAAAAGAAGATTTTGAACTTTATTATATTCTCCCGTAATCGCAAAAAGATAATGTTCAAAATCTTTACCAAAGAATATTCTCCCCGCTGATTCAAAAGATTTTAAAATATCACTATGAAAACGAATAGCTTGGCTAAAATCAAGCAATTCACGATTAACATCAGAAATAGTTCTAACCATTTTTTCTTCCTCTTGTTCAAAAATTTTTTTTTCTATTCCCTTAATTTTTTTATAAATATTTTCAAGTTCAAATGTGGAATGTTTATATAATTCTTTAATCATAAAAAAGAACAAAAAGCCAGCATGATTCCCCATATTATTTCTATAAAAATCAGGACTAATTTTCAGCATTTTTGAAAATACTATTAGAGAATCATTTGGTTCATAATGAGTAGTGATTAAAAAATTATGACCAATAAGAAAATCTATTTCTTGTTCAGTTTTAATATTTTCCTCTTGTCTTGTGGTTGGAAAGTGGAGAATTAAATAAATTAGATTTTGATCTAACTCAACCTTAGACCGAGCACTGGGACCAAATAGTTCATCAGCAATCACTAAAGGAATTTCAAACTCTTTCGTTAAAAGCATAATTTCTTTCCTTGATGGGGATTCAACATCTACCCAAGTTAACTCTTGATATTTATGTTTATGAATCATATAAATAATTATAGCTTTCTCTTGATTTTATAACAACCTTCTGTTAAGATAACAATTATGGAATTCGCGGTAATAAAAACAGGAGGAAAACAATATAGGGTCTCCGTTGGAGAAGAATTAAAAATAGAGAAACTTAGCGCTCCAAAAGGAGAATATAAAGCCGGAGATAAAATTATTTTTGATAAAGTAATGCTAATTGATGATGGAAAAAAGACAGATATCGGAAAACCTTATTTGGAAAAAAATATAGTGGAGGCTAATTTTTTAGAAGAAGGGAAGAATAAAAAAGTAATCGTTATTCGTTATAAATCAAAGAGTAGATATTTTAAGAAAAGAGGTCATCGCCAACCTTATACCAAAGTAAAAATAACCGCCATCAAATAAAAACCGTTTTCAAGAGCGGTTTTTTAGAGCATTTTGGAGAGTCTCGTTATCAGAATATTCTAATTCTGTTCCAGTAGAAAGACCTCTTCCTAAACTAGAAACTTTAAAATTGTATTTTTCTTGAAGAGTTTTTAAATTCTTTCTCAAAAAAGCGTCTGTTTGATCTCCTTGAGAAGTTAAAGAGAGAGCAATAATGATTTCTTGAAGATTATCATTTTTTATTTTTTGATTAATTCTTTTTAATAATTCTTTTATTCTTACTTTTTCAGTAATATTTTTACTATTTATAAAAACTAATCCTCCTAAAATAAAGTATTGTCCACTAAAAGTATTGCTTTTTTTAATATTTTCATAATCAATATCTTTTTCAACAATCATTAAAATAGATTTGTCTGTTTTTTCGCTACTGCAAATTTCACAGATTAATTCTTGAGAATTGTGATAAAGATAACAATCTTGACATTGATTAATATTTTCTTTTAAAGCTGAGATAGAATCAACAAGTCCCTTGAGATAATTGGAGTTACTGTTTAGAAGAAAGTAAACAAAACGTTTGGATTGACGTCGCCCAATTCCTGGAAATTTTTCAAAATATTGAGCTAATTTTTCAATAAGTTCCATATTAAATATTTAGAATTCATCACCATCTCTTTCTTCAGAAACAAAGGTATTAATATCAATATTGTGTTTTTCTATTGGAAGAAAAGTGGTCGCCTTTTCATCAAAATAAAGTTCCATTCTGCCAGTTGGTCCATTTCTGTGTTTCTCTACTAAAATTTCGGCAATATTTGGTTTATTAGAATCACTTCGATATTTATCTTCACGATGAATAAACATCACTACATCGGCATCTTGTTCGATAGACCCCGAATCACGCAAATCGGAAAGACGAGGTTTTCCTCCTCGAGATTCCACCGCTCGAGACAATTGAGATAAGGCGAGAACAGGAATATCTAATTCTTTGGCCAAAGCCTTTAGAGAACGCGATATTTCAGTTACTTGACTAACCATTGAATCATAATTTTTACTAGTGGTCATCAATTGTAAATAATCAACAATTATTAGTCCTAAATTTTTTTCTAATTTTAAACGACGAGCAATAGAACGCATCCGGGTAATAGAATTACTAGCTTGATCATCAATATAGATAGGAGCTTTTGATAGTCTGTCTAATGAATCTCTTATTTTTGAAAATTCACTATCGGCCGTTAAACGTCCTGTTCTCATGTTCCAAGCATTAACTCTTGATTCCGCTCCCAACATCCGATCAACTAATTGTTGGGAACTCATTTCCAAAGAAAAAATACCAATGGGAATATTTTTTTCAGTGGCTATTTGCCGAGCAATATCTAGAGCCAGAGTTGTTTTTCCCATAGATGGTCGAGCCGCTAAAATAATCAAATCAGATTTTTGAAAACCAGATAATAAATTATCAAGATCTCTAAAACCAGTTGGGATTCCTCTTGTTCCACCCGGTGATTCATGTAATTTTTCTAAACGATTCCATGCTTCTGGAAGAGCGTTTTTAAGAGAAATATATTTTTGATGCCGAGGAGAAGAAATAATACTAAACACTTTTTTTTCCGCTTTATCAAGAATTTCTTCTATTTCTTGACCACTTTCATTAAAGCCAAGTTCTGAAACATAATCAGCTGCTTCTATTAAATTTCGTTGGATACTTTTTTTCTGAACAATTTCGGCATAATGTTTAATATTAGTAGAAGAGGGAACAGTATTAACTAATTCAGTTAGATAAACACTTCCACCAATTTTATCTAATAGTTTTTTTTCTTGAAGATAATTAGAAACAGAAAGCATATCTATTGGTTCATTTTTGTTCGCTAAATCTAACATTACTTTAAAAATAATATTATGTTTATCAGCATAGAAAGAATCAGGATTAATAAGATCACTAATTTCATTTAAAGAAACTGGGCGAAGCATAATTGAACCCAGAACTGCTTTTTCAGAATCTAGGCTTTGGGGAGGAATTCTTAATCTTGGTGTTTTTTTATCTGCCATCACAAATCTAATTTTACCACAGAGACAAGGGTCTGTTTTTAAAAAAAATTGAAATCTGGGCAAAAGATGTGGAAACAATCACTTAATTTTGGTATATTTAATAGATGTCAGATAAAAAGCAAATATTAGTATCGGGAATAAAACCAACGGGACGACCCCATATTGGCAATTATTTTGGCGCCCTAAAAAAATGGGTAGAACTCCAAGATAAGTACCAATCATATATTTTTATTCCTAACTATCATGCTCTCACAACCGTTCAAAACAAAAAAGAATTGGAGCAATCAACTTTGAATGTGGCTATTGATTTATTAGCGATTGGGATTGATCCGGAGAAAACAATTTTATTTAAACAATCTGATGTTCCTGAAGTAACCGAGTTAGCTTGGATTTTGAATTGTTTAACTACAATGCCTTACTTAATGAGAGCTCATGCTTTTAAAGATGCGGAAGCAAAAAACAAAGACATTAATGTTGGAACTTTTGATTACCCAATGTTAATGGCAGCTGATATTTTAATTTATGAAGCTGATATTGTTCCTGTTGGGAAAGATCAGAAACAGCATGTAGAAATGGCTCGAGACACAGCCGAAAAATTTAATCGAGTTTTTAATAGTGATACTTTTAAACTTCCTAGAGAATATATTCAGGAAGAAGTAGCTGTTGTTCCCGGAATTGATGGACAAAAAATGAGTAAAAGTTATAACAATACTATCTCTTTATTTGCTGATGATAGCGAAATAAAAAGCCAAGTAATGAGGATTACCACTGATTCCAAGGGGGGAGAGGAGCCAAAAAACCCGGAAGAATGCAATATTTTTGCTTTACATAAATTATTTAGCCAAAATGAATTACCGGAAATAAAAAAAAGATATGTTGAAGGAAGAATTGGTTATCAAGAGTCAAAAGAAATTTTATTAAAAAATATTATTTTTTTCATCAAGCCATTAAGAAGTGAAAGAAATAAGTTGGCTCAAAATCCCAAACAAGTACTCAAAATACTAGAGAGTGGGGGAATAAAAGCCCGTCAAAAAGCTCAAGCGAAAATAAACCAAATTCGTTCTGTGGTAGGATTATAATTATTATGAAAGAAAGAATATATATAAAAGATTTACATGATTTTATTGGGAAAGAGGTAGTTTTGGCTGGTTGGGTAGATGGGCGCCGAGATCATGGAAAATTAATTTTTATTGATCTTCGAGATATGTCTGGAAAAATTCAAATGGTCGCCAATCCTGGCAAACATGAAAAGGCTCACGGGGTAGCTGAAACCGTCAGACCAGAATGGGTAATTAAAGTTAAAGGAATTGCTAATCAAAGACCAGAAAAAATGATTAAGGCAGATCAACCTAATGGAAACATTGAATTAGAAATTACTGGGATTAAGATTTTAAATAAAGCAGAAACTCCTCCTTTTGATGTTACTTCTGATGGTCATGAAATAAGAGAAGAACATCGTCTTAAATATCGTTATTTAGATTTGCGTCGTCCTCGAATGCAAGAAAATTTAAGAAAAAGGGGAGAAACCATTCAATTTATTCGAGACTATTTAATCAATAAAGAAAATTTTGTAGAAATTGAAACCCCTATTTTAACTAAAACTAGCCCTGAAGGAGCTCGTGATTTTTTGGTCCCTTCTCGACTTAATAAAGGAAATTTTTATGCCTTGCCTCAAAGCCCTCAACAATATAAACAAATGATTATGGTGGCTGGTTTTGAAAAATATTTTCAAATTGCCCGTTGCTTTAGAGACGAAGACCCGAGAGCTGATCGGGCTTATGGCGAATTTACCCAACTTGATTTAGAAATGTCTTTTGTAGAACAAGAAGATATTTTATCTTTAACGGAAAAATTATTTAGCGAGATGATTAAAAAAATTTTTCCAAATAAAAAATTCACTCAAACTCCTTGGCCTCGTATTCCTCATCAAGAAGCTGTAGAAAAATATCAATCTGATAAACCTGATTTAAGAAAAAATAAAGGAGACAAAAATGAACTAGCTTTTGCTTGGATAATTGATTTTCCTTTATTTACTAAACAAACTAAAGAAGATTTTTTCCATGGTTCCGGTTCAGCTAAATTTGCTCCTTCTCATCATATGTTTACCGCTCCTCATCCAGATGATCTTTCTCTCCTCGAAGAAGATCCCACAAAAGTCAGAGGACTTCAACATGATCTTGTTTTAAATGGTTATGAAGTTGGTGGGGGAAGTATTAGAATTCATGATCGCCAAGTCCAAGAAAAAGTTTTTGATTTAATTGGTTTTTCTGAAGCAGAAAAAAATAAATTTAAACATATGTTGGATGCTTTCACTTATGGAACTCCTCCTCATGGAGGAATTGCTCCGGGGATTGATAGACTTTTATTGGCAATTATGGGAGAATCAAGTCTTAGGGAATTGATAGCTTTTCCTAAAACAGGAGAAGGACAAGACTCAATGATGGAAGCCCCGTCTGTAGCAACAGAGGAACAATTAAAAGAATTAGGGATAAAGGTCAAAAAATAATAATTAATTTCCGCCTAAGAGGCGAACCAGTCTAGGGCTAAAAAAATATTATGAGACAAAAAGATATTTATGATACCGAAAAGGCTATTAATAGAACACCCGAGGAAATAGCTAATGATCAAAAAGAAATAAAAAAACTAAAGGAACAAATAAAACAAAAAGAAGGAGGGATTAGAAATAAAAATTCAATTTTTGGAGATAATGAGAAAGTTAATTTTGAGAAGATAAAAGAAGAAACGGAGGAAAGTTTGAATTAAAAAAAGCCCCGCAATTTGCGGGGCTTTTAGACACTAAAAAACTTTTAATGACTAAAATAATTTTGGTGGACTCTGAGAACTACCCCTAAGGTAAAAACATTTTTAGTAATAATGTTTTCTTCGTAGGAAGTCTCGTTCCACTCTGGATTGTTCCCTTGGGGAATATCATAAAACAGAGTTTTCATTTTGAAGTAATTATACCCAAATTTAAACCCCAACCAGTGGGAAACAAACAAATCCAGATCTAGACCGGCATGGTAGTTGTCTTTCTGGCTGAAAGAAAAATTTTTCTCTCTTGGATATTCCACCTTATTTGGATTATCAATTCCAAAAGGGGGAATCAAGAATCTTCCTCTAAGATTTAAGGAAAAATTTTCGCCAGTTAAAATTTTTACTCCAGCGCTAGCATAGAGTCTAGCATGGTTGATAATCCGATCTCCCACCTCAAACATAGCACCCACTCCAAGTAGGCCAACCACATTTGATTGCCCGGCTCTCATGGCCAAATTGATATCTAATGGAATCACTCCATCGATCCTTTCTTTAGCCACCACAAACTCATAAGACTGCCATTTATTGACAGTGTCATGAAAATAAGAATCATATCCTAGAACCTTGTCGGTTCCTTTTGAAATAACCTTGAAATCAATGTTCTTGGGATCAGCGAAATAATTATAATATTTTCCTATTATAATTCCTTCGCTGTTAATTACTTCATAACAGCAATCACAGAAGTCAAAGGAAAAAAACCCCTTATCATTACTAGTAGCCAAAATAATGGCTCGCTCTTCTCTTGAAAAAGATAGGGGTAGATACCCTACCGAGATCAGAAATTTTTTGGAAAGCCAATACTCTCCTCCAAAAGCAGGAGAGAATTCTTCTGTCTTAATGTTTTTGTCAAAAAGATTGACATTTTGAGCATTTCCCAGAACAGCTAAAAATAAGACGAAAACAGAAATTAAAAAAAATATTATTAAATCTTTCATATCAGTATATTTTTATTTTTTATCAATGTATTTCTTTTTACATAATAGCAAATATATATGATTTTGTCAAGAGTAAAATATCCTAAAAATAGAGTAAAATATAGGGATGGAAATAAATACTTATCAGGTCAAAACCCCAATTTTTGAAGGTCCTTTAGACCTTCTCTTAAATCTTATAGAAAAGCGGAAGCTTTTTATTAATGAAATCTCTTTAGCTGAAGTGACTGATGATTATTTGACTTATATTAAAAATTTACCTAAAATATCAATTTCTGATATGACTATTTTTATTTTAATAGCCGCCACTCTGATTTTAATAAAATCAAAATCTCTTATTTCAAACATAGAATTAACAGAGGAAGAAGAGGGACAAATAGAAGATCTAGAAAGACGATTAAAAATATATCAAAAAATTAAAGAAGTTAGTTTTTATTTAAAAAATAATTTTAAAAAGAATATAATTTTTAATCGACCAGAAATAAAAATAGTTGATCCGGTTTTTACTCCTGATAAAAAAATTATTCTAGAAAATATGCTGGGTTTAATGAAAGAGCTTGTTGGCCAATTGCCTCAAAAAGAATTTTTCCTAGAAATCACTGTTGAAAAAGTGGTCAATCTAGAAGAGGTTATTAATAATCTCCAAAAAAGAATAGAGTCGGGATTAAAATTAAGTTTTAATGAATTTTCTAAAAAACAAGCCGAGGGTAAATCAGCTAAAGAACAAAAAATTCACATTATTGTCAGTTTTTTAGCAATGTTAGAATTAGTCAGACAAGGATTAATTGAGGCGATTCAAGGGAATCAATCAAGTGATATTGAAATAGAAAAATTGACTTAGTATTTATTAGGCAAGATAATATAATCAATAAAATGAATTTGGAGGCAAAAATAGAAGCAATATTATTTTTTAAAGGAGAACCAATTTCTGTTAAAAAATTGGCCGATTTGTTAGAAGAAAAAGAAATTAAGATTAAAGAAGCTGTTTCCATTTTAGAAGAAAAACTAAAAAAGGGGGGACTGCAACTTATTTATAAGGAAGACAAAATTATGCTAGGGACTAATTCTGAATTAGGATCATTTTTAGAAAAACTAAATAAAGAAGAATTAACAAAAGATTTATCCATCGCTTCTTTGGAAACTTTAACAATTATTCTTTATCAACCAAATATCTCTCGGAGCGAAATTGATTATATCAGGGGAGTAAACTCTAGTTTTATCTTGAGAATTCTTTCTATTCGAGGATTAATAGAAAGAACGTTCCACCCAACTGATCAACGAAAATATATCTACCAGCCAACTTTTGAGCTCTTGTCTTACTTAGGACTAGCTAAAATTGAAGATTTGCCGGAATATGACAATCTTCAAAAAATTTTGGCTAAAAATAAAGACGCCTATGAACAAGAAAAATAAAACGGAATATAATTTGGTTCTTATTTTAATAATTTTAGTCATAACGGTTAATTTGTTTTTTATTTATCTATATGGATTTTCTAATACAAAAGATAATTTTGATATTTTGGAAAAACAAACTGAAAATTATTTTCCTTCTTTCTATAAATTAGATTTAGAGGCCGAAGCTATTTATATTTGGGATGTAAATAAAAATGAGGTTCTTTTTGCTCAAAAAGAGAAAAAACCACTTCCGATTGCTTCTATTGCTAAAGTAATGACCGCCTTGATTTCTCTTGATGAAATGGAGAGAAATACTATTATTACCATTTCTGATGAAGCTCTCTCTCAATCGGGAGATAATGGCCTTTATGCCGGGGAAAAATGGATTTTAACTGATTTAATAAAGTTTATGCTCGTTTCCTCTTCTAATGATGCTGCTCAAGAAATCGCCCTAAAGGTCAACGAGGAACATATAAAAGAAAATATTTTATGTTCTTCTCTAGAAGATTCTGAAAAAGACGAAAACAAAAAATGTTCTTTAGTTGACTCTCAGTTTTTTGTAGGAAAAATGAACCAAAAAGCAAGAATTCTTGGATTAGAAGAAACAGAATTCTTCAATGCTACTGGTCTTGATTTTAACGGCCATGAAGGCGGTTCTTATAGTTCCGCCGAGGAAGTAGCTATCTTATTTAATTATGCCTTACTCAGATATTCTGATATTTTTGAGGTCACGGCTAGTAAAGAAATAACTTTTGAATCTTTAAGTGGTTTTTCTCACACAATAGAAAATACTAATAAGATAATAGAGGCTATTCCAAGCTTAACCGCTTCAAAGACTGGTCTGACTAATCTAGCGGGGGGTAATCTAGTAATTTCTTTTGAAGTAAATCCCTTTCGCCCTGTAATTATTGTTATTCTGGGATCAACTGAAATAGGACGCTTCTCTGATTTTCAAAAAATCCTTTCTGCCACCCTTGCTGAAATAAAATAATAAAACCCCGCAGGAGCGGGGTTTGGAAAAGATTTAAGGTGAGACGCCTGCTGGAATTTCTCTTTTCAGGTATTCATATTCAACGACCCTATTTTTGTCATTAATAATGAATTTAATCCCTTCGGCTTCTTTTAAGGAAAGATTTAAACACCATTTCCTAATTTTTTTAGTTGAAGCCAACTGAAAAGCGATCATATTAACAGTTATCCCATGACTAATGATAACAATCTCTTTAGCTAGAGGAAATTTGTCAAGAAATAATTTAATCTCTCTCAGATTTTTTTTGGAGTTGTCGTCAGCCAAGAGAAATGTTCCCCCGTCTTCATTAAACCAATCTTTAGGTTTAGTATTTGGAGATATTGGACAATTTTCATCTTGCTCTAACGCAAACAATTCACAATAAAGCGATTTAATTATTTCTATTTTGTTTGTTCTAGAAATAGTTGAAGCAGTCATTATCGCTCTTTTAGCTGGGGAAGAAATAACTAAATCAAAAATATTAGGGAGTTGTTTTTTGATTTCAAGAATTTGATCTATCCCAATACGAGACAATTCAGACTCGAGATCTTCGGACTTTTTAAAATAATTAGCATTTCTAAAAAAATATAATATCTTACTCACTATTACCTCCTTTTTTAATAAAACAATTTATTTATATACTGTCATAATAATAATAATTTGTCAATAAAAAATTTATTATTAGCCTTTGCGGAAATAAAGCTGATGTCTTATACTTGATTGTATGATTTTAAGTGTAATAAAAATCTTTTTGCCAGCAACTTTAACTTTCTTTATTGGTATTTTAATAACTCCAAGCCTAACTCACTACTTTTATAAATATAAAATGTGGAAGCATACTTGCCGAGAAGAAAATCCGGTCGCTATGTCAGAAAGTTATAAGAAAATCCATGATCAAGTAAAAGAGGTGGGAACACCTAGGGTAGGAGGAATTATTATCTGGTTGAGTGTTTTGCTGACTGTTTGTGTAATTTGGATAATTTCTCTTGTTTTTCCGTCTGATTTTAGCGAGAAAATAAATTTCTTAAGTAGAAATCAAACAATTTTACCACTTTTTGCTTTGGTTTTTGGTTCTTTAATTGGATTGATTGATGATTTAATGCAAGTTTTTAACAGAATTCATCATGGTCTCTCTCGTAATATGATGTTATTAGTTGTTTTAACGATTGGTCTAGTTGGGGCTCTTTGGTTCTTTTTCAAATTAGATTACTCTAGTATTGCTATTCCTTTTAATCAGACTTTAGAACTAGGGTGGTTATTTATTCCATTTTTTATTTTTGTTGTAATGGCAACTTTTTCAAGTGGGGTAATAGATGGGATTGATGGATTAGCCGGAGGAGTAATAAGTTCTATCTTTGTCGCTTATACTTTTATTGCTTTTTTCAATAATCAAATTGATTTAGCGGCTTTTTCAGCTGTGGTGGCTAGTGGACTTTTAGTTTTTTTATGGTTTAATGTTCCTCCCGCGCGTTTTTATATGGGAGAAACTGGTATTTTAGGGTTAACAGTAACTATTGCTGTTATTGCTTTTTTAACTAATACTGTTCTTATTCTACCAATTATCGCTTTTCCTTTAGTCGCTACTTCTTTATCTTCGGCTATTCAAATTATTTCAAAAAAATATTTTAAAAAAAAAGTTTTTAGAGTAGCTCCGCTTCATCATCACTTTGAGGCCCTTGGTTGGCCAAAAGAAAAAGTTACTATGAGATTTTGGATTCTTTCGGTTGTTTTTGCCATCATAGGAATATTGATTGTTTTAATTAGTTAGCGATGAGGGAAAAAAGTGTGGATAAAATCTTTCTTGGTTTAGTTATAACACTCCTAGTGATAGGGGTGTTTATGTTCATTTCTGCTTCTCTGGGAGTTTTAAATAAAGATTCTATAAAATTATTTTACGGAATTTTACGAAATCAATTAATTTTGGGTCTTGGTGGTGGATTAGTTGCCATGTATCTCTGTTCAAAAATAAATTATAAGTTTTGGAAAAAATATGCTTTTTATATTTTTTTATTGACAATTCTATTAACCTTATTAGTTTTTATCCCTAAGCTTACTCTTAAACATGGTGGGGCTCAGAGATGGGTTTCTTTTGGTCCTTTTTCTTTCCAACCAGTTGAATTATTAAAAATAGGATTTATTATTTATTTAGCTGGTTGGCTTTCTTGGATTAAAAATAAAGTTCATAAGTTTAAATTTGGAATTATACCAGCGATGATTATGTTAGCCATTGTATCTTTCATTTTATGGAAACAACCTGACACAAAAAATATTATTTTACTTATTTTTACTGCCCTAGCGATGCTTATAATTTCTGGAGCTAGGTGGAAACATTTAATTGCTATTTTTCTTATTTCAATAATTGGATTTATAATGTTGGCTTCTTTTCAACCTTATGTTCGTGATAGAATAAAAACTTTTTTTGATCCTGGACATGATCCAGCTGGTTCTTCTTACCAAATTGAACAATCATTAATTGCGGTTGGTTCTGGTGGAATTATGGGGAGAGGATTTGGTCAAAGTATTCAAAAGTTTAGTTACTTACCAGAACCTCAGGGTGATTCAATTTTTGCTGTGATCGGGGAAGAATTTGGGTTTATCGGAGGAATAATTATTATCTTTCTTTTTTCCGCTTTTGCTTTGAGGGGTCTTAGAATTGCTAATCGGGCTCCAGATTTGTTCAGTAGACTTCTGACTACCGGAATTGTTATACTATTTATATCTCAAGCATTTATGAACATTGCTTCAACAATAGGAGTAATACCATTGACTGGAGTACCATTAGTTTTTATTAGTCATGGAGGAACTTCTCTGCTTATTTCATTAGCGGCTGTTGGAATAATTTTGAATATTTCAAAATACCAACAAGAGAGCAATCTAAACTAGCATGAAAATTTTATTTACGGGTGGTGGGACTGGAGGACATTTTTATCCAATTATTGCCATCGCTGAAAAACTTAATCAAATTATAGATCAGGAAAAGATAATTCAATCTCGTCTTTATTTTATGTCAACTAACGAATATGATAAAGAAGCCCTTTTAAAGAATGGACTTGTTTTTGTTGGTATCTCAACTGGAAAAATGAGACTTTATCCTTCAATCCAAAATTTCTTTGATTATTTTAAAATATTTTTTGGAGCTATTAGTGCTATTTTTAAAATTTTTAGTATTTATCCTGATGTTATTGTAGGAAAGGGGGGTTATGCAAGTTTTCCTGCTTTGTTTGCGGCTAGAGCGCTACGGATTCCAGTTATTATTCATGAGTCTGATTCAGTTCCTGGAAAAGTTAATAAATGGGCGGGCAAATTTGCTAAACGAGTAGCAATCTCATTTGCAGAAGCTAGTGAATATTTTCCTAAAGAAAAAATCGCTTTGACTGGTGTTCCTATTAGACAGGAAATCATTCAATCATCTGATAAAGGAGTATATGAATATTTAAAATTAGACCCGGGAAGACCTACTATTTTAATTTTGGGTGGATCACAAGGAGCCAAAATAATTAACGAAACAATTCTTGAAACCTTGCCAGAATTACTTAATAAATATCAAATTATTCATCAGGTAGGAAATAAAAATATAGAAGAAATAGAATCTTATTCTTCTGTAATTTTAGAAAAACATCCTCATAAAGATGAATATAGACCTGTTGATTATTTAAATCCCTTAGCGATAAAAATGTCAGCTGGGGCGGCCAATTTAGTAATTTCTAGAGCCGGAGCTAGCGCTATTTTTGAAATTGCCGCTTGGGGGACACCTTCAATTATTATTCCAATATCTAAATCAAATGGCGACCATCAAAGAAAAAATGCTTTTAATTATGCCAGATCTGGGGCTTGTGTTGTTTTAGAAGAAACAAATCTTGAACCACATATTTTAATTGCAGAAATAAATAGAATAATGGATAACAAAATGGAAATAGAAAAAATGAAAAATGGCGCTCGGTCTTTTGCCAAATTTGATGCCAGTGAAAAAATAGCTCGAGAAATTATCAATCTCTCTTTAGAACACGAAAAATAAAAAGCCAGTTAGTTTATGACTAACTGGTATAATTTTTAATTCAGTTTAGTTTCATCCAGGGCAATTTCTGGAAGAGTTGATTTTCTAATTTCTTTTTCTAATTTGACAAATTCAGTTTCAAAAATCTCATGACTACTTTTTAGTTCTGCTAAAATTTCTCGAGCCTCCCATTTGCTATTAAATGAAGTGGTTATTCCTCTTTTAAATATAATTATTCCATGTTTCCCGCAAGACGGACAAACAAAAAGAAAAGCCTCCTCAATCATTTTTCCTGTTTCTGCTGATATTATAATTTCAATATCAGGAGTAAAATAAGATTGAGATAAACTCAGTTCTTTTTTCCATGGTAAACGAGAACAAATAACTTCATCACGCATTTCTTTAAGCTCAGATATATTTATTTTTTGTTTTTTGGCTAAATCTATTAAGGCTTCAAAAACGTCTTCCTTAAAATCATAATAAATACTTTCACTATCATCGGAAAATATTATTAGAACTGAACTTTGATTACTCGAAAATTTGAGATGATTTTTTCCTTTTTCCAAAATATATTATTTAAAATGTTAAGAATACAAATATTTTATTTTTATCTTATCACAAACCGTCTAATTGAGCACTAGTTAAATAAAATACCCCCGGCTATAAGCACAGGGGTATATGACAAATAATATTCTTAGAAAAGAAATTCCGGTATTCTTTCAAGAATAAAATTGATTTCATTTTCGTTATCATTATTCTCGTCATTCATAGAATGATAAATAATAATAAAATTTAATTTCTTCCAAAAAAGAAGAGGATTTTTCTTTTTGTAAAGAAAAGTGGAAATTGAAATAAGAAGGTCATCATTAATTTCATTTAAAAAAGTCAGTGATACTTTTTTTAACAGATGTTTATCAAAAACATCAATTATTAACATATCGCCTGAATTTTGGAATGAAATTTCTAAAGAACCATCGGATTTTTCTAAAACAATGTCTGAATGGTCTATACCATTCCAAACATAATCCCATTGTTTCATTTCCCACATTATTCCATTGAATTTAAAATAGACTGAAATGTCGACTCGTTCAATGGAAGTTTTTTCTTTACTAATTCTTTTACGTAACAAAAGCAAATAACATCCTCCTGTTACTCGTGTTGCAATTTCTTGCAACATACTTAGAGATTTTAACGTGCTCATTTTTTAGATTTTAGTTAACGCAATTTCGCGCCTAAAATCTCTCGGGTCCCACTTTGGTTAGCAGGGGGGCGGTATTCGTTCAATATGTTATCCTGTACTGCAAGGGATAACTGAACTTTCACTGGCTAGGTGTCTTACCGTCTTGGTCCTTGTGAAGAAGCTCCTTATTGATTCGCGAGATTCTTTTTCTATCCATATAATGGCTGTACGAAATAGTCCATTACTTTTTTGCTTTTCGGCCAAGAAAAGGGATATTTATTTTGCTCCATTGTATCATACTAAATTATATAAGTCAATAGAGATTTTTTGTTATCTTTAAATCTGGTATAAACTTAAAAGATTTTAAAAATAATTTAATTAAATGGGAGTGATAAATTTCGCTTTTTTATATATTTATATGGTAAAATCACTCATATGAGTAAAATAAAAACAAGATTTGCCCCATCGCCGACTGGACCGTTTCATTTAGGTAGCGCTCGAACAGCCCTTTATAATTATTTATTTACTAAACAACAAAAAGGGGAACTTATTTTAAGAATTGAAGATACTGACAAAAAAAGATCCAAAAAAGAGTTTGAAGAGGGGATTATTAAATCATTAAAGTGGCTTAATATAGAATATGACAAAATTTATCGGCAATCAGAACGAACGAGTGTTTATAAAAAATATATTAAAAAATTGATTGATGTTGGTTATGCTTATGTATCTGAAGAATCTCCCAATCCTAACCAAGATAAATCTAATAATTCAAAAGTTATTAGATTTAAAAACCCTAATAAAAAAGTTAAATTTACTGATTTAATATTGGGAGAAATAGAAACAGATACTACCGAATTAGGTGATTTCATAATTGCCAAAGACCAAAAAACACCGCTTTATCATTTGGCGGTAGTGATAGATGATATGGAAATGGGGATTACCCACATAATCAGAGGACAAGATCATATTTCAAATACCGCCCGTCAAATACTTATCCAAGAGGCCCTTGAAGCAGAAATTACCCCAAAATATGCCCATATTCCGCTCATTTTAGGCCCAGATAAGTCTAAATTATCAAAAAGGCATGGAGCAGCAGTATCTTTGTCTAAATATTGTGATTTGGGCTATTTATCAGAGGCAATAATCAACTTTTTAGCGATGATTGGGTGGCATCCTAAAGACAAAAAAGAAATTTTTACCACGAAGGAATTAATAAAAGAATTCAATTTGGCTCAAGTCCAAAAAGGTGGAGGAATATTCGATCTAGAAAAATTAGATTGGGTAAATAAGGAACATATAAAAAAATTATCAGATAAAGATAAATTACAGTCAATAAAAAACTATCTGCCAAAAATTGAAGAAAAAATGGTACCAGTTGTTTTAGAAAGAATTTCAAAATGGAGCGATATAAATAAGAAAGAATTTTCTTATCTTTTTGAAAAACCTAAAAAGAAAAAATATAATCCAAAAAATTTAATTTGGAAAAATTCTGATAAAGAAAAAACAATAAGACATTTAAGGCAAATCAGGGAAATTATTTTGACAAATTTAAAAGATTGTCATTATAATTCAATAAAAAATGCCATTTGGCCTTACGCTGAAAAAGAAGGAAGGGGAGATGTTCTCTGGCCAATGCGTTATGCTCTCTCTGGAAAAGAAAAATCTCCAGATCCATTTACTTTAGTTGAAATTTATGGATTAGAAAGTTCTGCTCAAAGTTTTCAAATTGCGATAGATAAATTAGAAAAATTAAATGATTAAAATAAAAACAAGACAAGAAATTTTGTTGATTTTTATTTTTATTTTTAGTTTTTTTCTTGTTTTTGGGCAAATTTTTGCTCAAACCAGCGTTGATCTCCAAGACAAAATTAAAGAAAGCAATGATGAGATAAATAAACTTGAGCAAGAAATTGAAGAATTTAAACAACAATTAAATATTGTTGAAAAAGAAAAAAATACTCTAAAAAACGAAATTCAGGAACTTGATCTTACTAGAAAAAAACTTGACACTGATATTAAAATTACCGATAAAAAAATAGACTCTACAAACTTGGAAATTAAAAAACTAGAATTACAAATTAATAACAAGGATGAAATTATTAACAAGGGACATCTAGGATTATCGGAAAGCATACGACAAATTAATAAAATTGATTCCAGTAGTTTATTGTCAAGAATTTTATCAAATGACAAAATATCTGATGTTTGGAATGATCTAGAAAACATTCAAAGATTTCAAGATGAGGTTCAAATTCATATTAAAGATTTAAAACAAACAAAGAAAGAGTTGGAAAAAAACAAAGACGAGACAAAAGAAGCCCAAAAAAAATTAAAAGAATTAGAATTAGATCTTAATGATCAAAAAAGGATAGCTGATGAAAATAAAAAATACAAAGACGAATTACTAAAACAAACTAAAAATAAGGAGTCTAATTATAATAAACTATTGGAAGAAAATTTGGCTCAAAAAAAAATTTTTGAACTAGCTTTAGAAGAATATGAATCTCAGCTTAAATTTATTTTGGATCCAAGTTCGCTACCATCTTCGGGATCTTTAAAATGGCCCCTTGATGAAATTTTGATTACTCAAATGTTTGGTGTAACAAAAGACTCTAATCGTCTCTATGTCTCTGGCACTCATAGCGGAGTTGATTTTCGGGCTAGTGTGGGAACTAAGATTAAAGCCATGGCTAGTGGAGAAGTTATTGGTACCGGCGATACAGATATTACTTGCTATGGGGCTTCTTGGGGAAAATGGGTCGCTATTAAATATAATAATGGGTTGGCTAGTTCTTATGGACATTTATCATTAATAAAAGTTGAAAAAGGACAAAAAATAACAGTTGGAGAAATTATTGGTTATAGTGGAAATACAGGACATTCTACTGCCCCCCATCTTCATGTAACAGTTTATGCTGCTGAGGCGGTAGAAATACAAACAAGACCTAGTTTGGCCTGTAAAGAGAAAATTTATACTATGCCTTTGGCTGCTCGGAACGCTTATTTGGATCCAATGTTATATTTGCCCAATCCCTCGCCAAATATGATAAAATCTGGTATACTTTGAAAATATGATACGGCTTATAATAATTCTGGTTATTTTAATTTTAATATTAAGCTATTTCAACGTTGATATTCAAACTATCGCTGAAAGTCAGCAATCACAAAATAATTTTAGTTACGTTGTTAATTTAGTAAAATCAACTTTCAATAAATATCTAAAAGAGCCTATTAATTACTTTTGGAAGGAGATATTTATTAAGTTATTATGGAACTCGTTTGTTAGTAATATGGAAAGAATACGAGATGGCCAACCAACTGACCTTGAATTAATGGCTCCCCGGGTCAATTATGAATTTGAAGATCTTTACCCAAATAACCAACTACAAAATAATTTAGTACCAGTTCAATAACGTTATGATTAAAATACTTATTTTTTTAGCAGTAATATTTATTTTTTGGAATCAGATAACTGGTTTTTTATTGCCACCTTTTTATAGTAATATGGACAGAATTATGAATAGTCAGCCGCATGACTTTGAATTATGCGCGCCTTTTGTTGAAGAAGTTCCTCCAGAATTAGGATTTACAGATTGTCCTTGGTGGTAAAAATTTAGTTAAAAAATAATAAAAACCTTTTTATATATTTCTTAAATGTAATGTCGCAAAAGGTATATTGTGCGACCTAGTATCTTTTAAAAACTTATCTCCCCTCGGATTAGTTCCTAGTTGTTTAGAACAGGCCCTTCAGCGCAACTATTGAAGGCTTTGACTTGATTATTATAGACTTCAATATCTATTTTTGTCTTATTAACAAGATTATTATATTCTTCAACTAAACTATTAAAATTGTTAACTTTCTCATTATAATTAAAACTCATTATTGATTCTAATTTTTTTAGTTCTTTTTCCAAAAATGAAAGACTGATACTGGTATCATCTATTTCTTTTTGGTTTATTTGAATTCTAACTTTTAACTCTTGGTCAATTGAAGGACAAGTCGAAGCCGGTAATCCAAAATGTTGGACAGCTAACCAAACTTCTTTTCCTTCAAATAATCCTTTTCCGACCGCTACTCCAATTTCCAAATAACGTTCATTTAAAATATTGGCCCGATGGCCCGGACTATTCATCCATTCTTGAATTAAATTTTGATCGTCTTTAAAATTCCCCATCGCTAAATTTTCTCCCATTAAGATAAAATCATAACCAACTTTTTCTCCTAAATCACCAGCCCCTAATCCATCGGGAGAATTGTGTTCAAAATATTGTTGATCAAACATGTTATCAAGTTTTTTTTTAGCTGATTCGTTCAATTTTTGATTATTAGAAAGAGATAATAAATTTCCATTTTGAATTCTTTGAACATTAGTCCATTGGATTATTCCTAATTCAGTTAAAACAGCTGAGTCTTTGCTAACTTTTTTATATTGCCTAAATGGTCCTGGGTTGGAAATTTTTTTTTCTATTTCTAACGAATTGCTTTCTGAATTTAATCCAAAAACCTCATCTACTACTACTTCTGGTTGATTTATTAATCGATTGGCAAACTTTAAAATATCATCTTGAAGAGTATAGACAGAAACAATCACAAAAAAAATAATTAAAATATAAGCAACATTTTTCATAATCCTTTACAATTAGCTGCTTTAGTATACCCAGCTTTTTCGGCTTCTTCCCGGCTATTAAACCAAATTTTATTTTCTTCTTTAATTTGTTTAGCTCCTGAACACCAAGAAAAATGATATTTAGTACCATTTTTTGAGGCAACAAAACTTTTGGTGGCGAGAATGGTCGAACTACTTTCTGAAGCGGTTGTCGCCTCAAAAACACTCGCTTCAAGCGAAGATGGGGCTGTTTGATCTTCCGGATAAATGATTTCTATTGGTTCTTTTCCCTCTTCAACTTTGGAAAGACGCCCTAAACCAAAAGAACCAAAAGCTACTAAAATAACAATTAAAATAATGAATAAATCCTTCCCTTTATCCGAATTTAAAAATTCCTTAATTTTTCCATTCATATTATTTATTATAATATATTTTACTTGATTTTTTTTGGTAAATTGTTTAAGATAGCTAATTATGGCCCATAGAAAAGCTGGCGGGACAGCTAAAAACTTAAGAGACTCAAACCCAAAGTACTTAGGTACTAAGCTTAGTGATGGCGAAAAAACTAAAATTGGATCAGTAATTGTTCGTCAACGTGGCACTAAAATCATGGCTGGGGATAATGTAAAAGTAGGACGAGACCACACTCTTTTTGCAATTAAGGAAGGAATGGTAAAATTTAAAAACAAACGTCACACACGCTTTGACGGCCGGGTCGTTTCTAAAAAAATCGCCAGTGTAGTGGTCTAAGTTATTCCTTTTCCACAAGCGGTTTGAGAGAGCTTTTTAAATTAACTAAATTGATTCATAAATTTCATTGAAAAGGGTCGGCCGAAGGATTCAAGGATTTTACGAGAAAACAAATCAAGTAAATCATAACCCGCTATCAAATTCCGTATGGCAGACCATTCTTCCCTACCGGCTGGTTTGACCTCATTACTTGCAAGAACAAAATCCACCACCTTAAGCGCTCGGTTGCGAGCTTGGTCGGCGATTTCTTTTTTACCGCTGTCGTGCGCGCGAAAC
>Ga0209541_10002665_pt1 | contig 33527 bp, 49 predicted proteins | sample RifCSPlowO2_01_FD_184027 | JGI IMG/M metagenome (GOLD analysis project Ga0209541, IMG submission 184027) | Groundwater microbial communities from Rifle, Colorado - Rifle CSP2_plank lowO2_0.1 (SPAdes) (version 2) | ecosystem: Environmental > Aquatic > Deep subsurface > Groundwater | place...
AAGATAAAGAATAATCTTTTTACAGAGATATTAGGTTCTGTGGAAAGGACATGTATTATTCAAATCTTGGATAATAAAATAGGTTAACCTATCTTATTTTGTTTATTGTTTCGGAGATACTGTAAATAGGCAAAACTTTTTAATCTCAATTTTATTCTCATAAATATGGGCGATTAGGCTAGTGGCAAACCACCTCGTTTACACAAGTATTATCCTAAAAGTAATTATTTAACATAGAAAAGTTTATATACTATATGTAGTAATAATATATATGTATAAAGAAAGATACTCACAAAGAAAAGAGGATTTATTGAATGACCCGAAGATAAACTCGAAAAACAGAGAGGTTATAGCTAAGTTTCTTGAATTTGAAGAATACAAACTTAAGAGAAAAGAGGGATTAAGCGAAGTTGACGAGCGTTCTTATAAAACTCTTTATGGCTATATCGGAAGACTGAAGAAGCTTAACAGATGGTTCAAGGATAAAACATGGGGGGAGCTGACAGAAGAAGAAATTAAGAAGATTATTGATGATTTGGAAGATGGGAATATCAAAAACCAATACGGCAAAAGATACATTGACAGAAGTTTATACTATCAAATGATGCAGGGAAAATTATTTGCTATGGTTGGAAAAAGCAATTTTGCAAGAGAGGTAATACAAGAGTTTTCAATAAGAGGAAGAGATTTCAATACTCAGGTTAGATTCATTGAAGAAGCTACTTTCAGGAAAGTTGTAGATTGTGCAATTACTCCTGAGCATCGTTGTTTGCTCTGGCTGGCTTTTGATATTGGAGAGAATATTTGCAGTCTTTTGGAATTGGACAAAGATGACTTCAAAAGACAGATGAATGATGATACAAATGAACCAGAGTATTTGGTTATTTTAAGCAAAGATAAATTAAAACGAAGCAGAACTCCAAGAAGCGAAGTTACAAATTACAAAGAAACAGTTCAGTATTTAGATATTGTTTTATCAAACATCAAGCCTGTTGATAAAATGACTTCTAACAAATACACAAAACCAAGAAACTTAAATGAACTCCATGATGATAATAAACTTTTCAAATTTGGATTTAGTGCAGCTCAAAAAATGCTAAAGAGAACTGTGGGTTTAGCAGGTGCAAGATGTATTCCCGGAGGCGAGAGAGTAACATGGAAAGACCTTAGAAGTTCTATGGCTTGTGATTTATTAAATAAAGGATGGAGCAGAGATGAAGTCAATGCGAGGCTGGGTCATAAACCATCGTCGAGAATTATTGACAGATACATCACTTATCATGCTCTAGACAGGAAGAAACCTAAGGCAGTAGTTTATCAAAGCAATCTCAGAAAGATGGAAATGGAGCTTGAAAAACAGAAAGACTTAAACAAACTTCAGGGTCTTAGAATTGAAAGTCTAAAAAAAGAACAAGCAGATATTAGGGAGGAATTCAAACAGATGATGATTATTTCAAAAGCAGAAGTTTTGGATATGATAAATAAGGTTAATAAGGTTGATAAGATTGAGGAGAAAGAATGTAATTTTATTGAAATTAAGTAGTAACTCCAAGACCCAAAGGTTTATATAGTGTATTATCTACACTATCTTATGGTAAACGAAACACAAACAAAACAACCAGAACTTGTTGAAAAATACAGGGAGTATACTGATAAGTATTTTCTTAGAAGTAAACAAATTCTTAGAGCAGAAGGAATTAATCCTGTTGTAAGATATCAGATGTTTGCTAGGCAAAATATCCCAGAGTTATTTGGAGTTGATGAAGCAGTTCATTTTATAAGAGATGTTGTTGGAAATAAAGCTAGAATATATACTTTAAGAGACGGGCAAGAGTATACAGCAAAAGAACCAATCATGAAAATAGAAGGAAGAGTTCAGGATTTAATTGATCTTGAAACAGTTTATTTAAGCATTCTCTCAGGAAAATTTACAGGCAGTATTGATTTGGATGAAGTAAGAGAGAGAGCCAAAGCAGTTGTTAATGCTTCTAATGGCAAACCTTTATATTATTTCGGAGCAAGACATTTTGCACCAGAACTTGATAAGCATATTGCAAAAATTTGTCAGGAAGAGGGTTTTGCAGGATGTTCAACAGATATCGGAGCAACTGCATGGAACTCTAACGGATTGGGAACTATTCCTCATGCATTAATCTTAGCTTATGCTGCTTATATGCAAGAACACGAATTAGAAGGAAATCCAACTGTGGAATCAGCAAAAGCATTTGATAGGAACATAGACAAGAGAGTTCCAAGAATAATTTTAGTTGATACTTTTAACAGGGAAATTGATGATACTATTGCAACAGCAAGAGGCGTGCCAAGCCTTGCAGGAGCAAGAATAGATACTTGTGGTGAAAATTATGCTCAGAGAGCAAGAGTTGCTGAACTTCCAGATTTGAATGTTAATCCAAAATATTTACAAGGAAAAGGTGTTACAATTGCTGGAAACTGGGCATTGAGAAGAGCATTAGATGAAGAAGGTTTTGGAAATTTAGAAATCACAGTTTCAAGCGGATTTAATGAAGATAAAACTGCTGCTTTTGTTGAAGCTGATAAAGTTTATCAAGGACTTTATGGAAAACCTTTGTTTGACTCTATTGGAACAGGTAGCTTGGCAAAACCAATAATGGCTACTTCTGATATTGTTGCATATTTTAGCGAAAGACAAAATAAATGGATACCTCTATCAAAAAAAGGAAGGGATGAAACACCTAGCAGAAGGTTGGAGGAAATAAAATGAGAACAATATTTTGGAATGTGGATACTCAATATGATTTTATGAGAAGTGATGGAAAATTATATGTTCAAGGAGCTGAACAAATTGAGAGAAATTTAGAGATACTAACTCAATTAGCAGAAACACAAGGAATAAAGGTTGTAAATACTGCTGATTGGCATAAGCAAGATTCTCCAGAATTATCTGATAACCCTGATTTTGTAAATACATTTCCGCCACATTGTTTGCAAAATACAAAAGGAGCAGAATATGTTCCCGCTACAAGCCCTAAAAATCCATACGCGGTTGAATGGGAAGAAGGAACTTTGGATTTAGAAAAAATTGTTAGAATAAGAAATATTGTAATTTACAAGGACAAATTTGATGTTTTTGCTGGAAATCCTAAAACAGACAGAGTTGTCAAAGCAATTAATCCAGATAGAACAGTCGTTTATGGAGTAGCAACTAATGTTTGTGTTGATTGTGCGGTTAGAGGATTACTTGAGAGAGGAATTGAAGTTTATGTTCCAACTGATGCAATAAAAGAACTTCCTAATTTGCCACTGCCTTATGAAAACTGGCAGAGAGATGGAGCAGTTCTTGCTCAAACAGATAAAATATATAAAATGTTGGGAGAAAGAAAATGAAAATTAAAAGAGTTTATTTTCCAAATGGAGTAGAGAAAGCAAAAGAAGAATTAGCTGATGAAGTAATAAGATTTACGAGGGGAACAGGAGCAGATGGAGGAGTTGTAGGATTAAGTGGAGGAATTGATTCAACAACAGTTGCTTATCTATGTAAATATGCCTTTGATAGAGAGCAAATCTCAAAAAAAAGATTACAATTATATGGCGTAGTAATGCCTTCAAAAGCAAATCATATAACTGATGAACAAGATGGATTAAGAGTTGCAAAATCATTGGGAATTGAAGGACTTGTGATTCCAATAGAACATTTAGCAGACTCATTTATTAATCAGATTTCACACATCAAAACAGAGTTTGATAAGGGTAATCTTTATGCAGAACTGAGAGCTGTTGTTTTAAGTAGAGTTGCTGCAGCTAAAAATTGCAGAATTATGGGAACTGGAAATAGAGATGAAGATTATGTATTGGGATATTTTACAAAACGAGGGGATGGTGCAGTGGACAATAATATTCTAGGCAATCTTCCAAAAAGATTAGTTAGAGAATTGGCGAGGAATTTAGGAGTTCCAGAGGATTTAGTGAATAGAGTTTCAACAGCAGGATTATGGCAAGGCCAAACAGATGAAGGAGAACTTGGATATAGTTATGAACAAGCAGAATTAATAAAAAATGGACTTGATCAAGGCTATAATCCAAATCAGGTTCAAGAGATTACTGGTTTTAAAAGTGAAATTATAGATGATGTAATAAAGAGACATAAAATCACAGAGCATAAAAGAAATGTTCCTCCTATTGGAAAAGTAAATTTATCTTATGGAGAAGTTTAAATGGAATATAAACATCCTTGTGCTACTGCAGATGTTATTGTCGAAAGAGATAATAAAGTTCTTTTGATAAGAAGGAAACACGAACCGTTTAGAAATTTTTGGGCTCTTCCCGGAGGACATATTAATTTTGGAAAAGAAACTCTGGAAGAAACTGCTAAAAGAGAATTGGGAGAAGAAACAGGAATCTTAGTTGATGAAGAAAATTTAAGGCTTTTTGGAGTTTATTCTGAACCGAATAGAGACCCAAGAGGGCATTATATTACTCATGTTTATGTTGCAAAAAATCATAATGGAAAATTAAAGGCAGATGACGATGCAGCAGAAGTAAGATTTTTTTCTTTGGAAAATCTTCCTGAATTAGCTTTTGACCATAAATTAATTTTGAATGATTACCAAAAACAATTGAAAGGAGGTAGTAGATAGATTAATAAATATAAGATAAGACTTAAAAATAAGATGACAGAAAAAAATTTACAATATAAAAATGCATTTTACTTGCCAAGCGGAAGAGTTTTTCTTCTTGAAACAAGGGACAGATATCCAATAGAATGCACTGAAATGAGAGATGTTTCTGTTCAGGGAAAAGAACATTATGAGGTTAGAACAACCCAAGACCCTCACATAATCTGGAATCATCTTAAACCTTATGAAGAAAAATGGCTCTTAACAGTTTCAACACAAAAAGGATGCACCCATAGTTGTCAATTTTGTGATGTGTCTGGACTCCCATTTAAAGGTAATTTAGCCCAAGAAGAAATAGAAGACCAAGTAAGATTTTTATTAGAAGCAACACCCTATGTAACTCAATCAGATAAAGTGAAAATCGGTTTTGCAAGAATGGGCGAACCTGCCCACAATTTAGAAAATGTTTTGGGTGCCATGAGAAATCTTCCAAAGATTTCAGAGGAAATGGGTAGAACTTATAGTTGGTTGCCTTGCTTTAATACTATTGCACCGCGCAGAACAGCAGAGGGAAAAACAGGATTTGATGTGCTTGATGAAGTAATTGATTTAAAGGAAAATGAATATGATGGGCGTTTGCATTTACAACTTAGTTGCAATTCGACAGATGAAAAACAAAGAAGAACACTATTTGGTGGAGCACAAGTCTTAACAATTGAAGAAATGGTTAAACACATAAATACCAGAGAATTGCATAATAGAACAGCAACATTGAACTTTATTGTTATGAAAGGAGTTCCTGTAGATGTTGATTACTTAATGGGTTTAGGTTTAAATCCTGATAAGTTCGCAGTAAAATTAATCCCATTGAATAATACTGTGCGATCGCAAGAAAGAGGGCTTGAAACTGTTGCTAATTATAACAATTATGAAGACTTACAAAGATTAGGTGAAGAATTTGGACAACATGGAATTCCTGTTGTTATAGACGCAATTGCTAAATGTGAAGAAGCAGGTTTGTGTTGTGGTCAATTAGCACATGTTTTTGTAGGCAAATCTAGGAAGGGTTAAAATGCAAGTCCTAACTAAAGAATTTTTGCACAATCCTAGTTCAGTGGGCAATCCTTATAGAACTTCTATGGAGAATGCTTTTATTTATCTTCTCCCAGTTCTTAAGGAGTTTGAAGTCGTTGAGAATGAAAATGAACCACACGAGGTTTTGGTTGCTTCAGTTTATACGACAGGATATGACGCTTACAGAGACTTTGCTTCAAAGAATCCAGATGTCTTTAAGGTAGTTGGTGGTTGGCATCCTTCATTAATGCCAGAAGAGATGTTGCAATTAGCTGATGCTGTTGTCGTTGGTCCCGGAGAATCAGTATTACCAGAAATTATAAGAGAAAAAAGAAAAGGTATTTTTCATGGGCAATCGCAAAATATAAAACCTGTTCGTAAAAGATCAGATTTTCGAATGACTTCTGTAGGGCTAGATTTAAATCACAGAATGATGAGCGTCAGGACTAGGATTGGATGCACAGAATCTTGCAGTTTTTGTTGCACTCCTCCAGTTTATCATCATAATTCTTATACATTAGGATTAGATACTTTTGAAGAAGATGTCTGGGAAAACCATCAAAGGTTTACAGATGTATTCTTAACTGATACAGATATTTTTCAACATAATGAATCTGATTTAGAAAGAATATGCCAAACAATTCAAAGAGCAGGTTTAAGAGGGCATGCCTTTATTAGTTCAAAATATTTTACTGATAAAAAGTTCAGTATTTTAGAAGATAATGATTGGTTTAGAATTCTTGTCGGAGTGGAAGGAAAATGCACAGCCCATTATGGGAAAACAAATAGTAATATTAGGGAAATTAGGGACAGATGTCAAAAAGCAGGAATTATATTTACGGGAGGATTTATTTTTTCAAGAGAAAACCCAATAGAAAGTTTTGAAGATTTATGTTGGGGGCTTATGCCTGACCAAATGACTTTTAGTTTTTTATGCCCTTATCCCGGAACAGTTTTGGGAAGAGCACATGGTATAAAACCTCAAGAGTATTGGAGTTTAAATGGTTTTGACAATGCTTATATGTTTACTGAAGATGTCACGGGAGTAAGACGGAGATTAGCAGAATTTTGTCTCCAATATTATACCTCGCCTAGATATAAACAGATATCAAAAATGGTAGAAAATGATTTATGTTTATCAAGCACACAATACTATTATGATTTAACCCATAAAAATGGAGAAAAACAAGATGACAAAGTATGATTATGCAAGTATACTATTTAGTGGAAAATGCAATGCAAGATGCCCTACATGTATTGGCAATTATCCTGAATATCTAGGAACTCCACAAAATTTAGGTGTTCAAGAATTAAAAGGACTAGAAGCATTTTTAAAAAAAGTAAGTGATGAAGATGTAAGATATATAAGTTTATCAGGGGTTAATGCAGACCCACAACAATATCAGTTTGAATTAGAGCTAATTGATAGGCTTAGGAAAGAAGCACCCCAAGCAACACTTTCTCTTCATACAAATGGAAGATTAGCTTTAGAAAAATCAAGAGAATTTAATTTATATGATAGAGCAACACTATCATTTCCTTCATTCAATGACGAAACTTATAGAAAAGTTATGGGAGTAAAATCAATAGATATTCAAGAAGTCTTAAGGAGAGCAAGAATTCCTATAAAGTTTTCCATGTTACTAACTGAGCATAATCAAGGAGAGATAGAAGATTATGTTAAACAGATTAAAGAATTGGGAATTAATAGAATGGCGATAAGAAAATTAGTTGGACGAGAAGATGAATTTAAAGTTTTTAATGGGATGAATCCTAAAAAACAAATATTTGGAAATCCTGTATATGAGATTAACGGCGTTGAATTAACTGTTTGGGATTATACAAAATCAACAGTAAATGGATTATACTTATTTCCAGATGGAAGTTTAAGAGATAGTTTCAGAAAATGAATTCAGGCGTTATCTTTAAAAAGCTGCGTGATATAAATAGATTAGATAAAAAGAGGAAAAATGAAATACAACATAGGTCTTTTTCATGGCAGATTTGAACACGTTCATAAAGGGCATCAAAAAATAATTGATAGGATGCTTAAAGAATGTAAAAAATCAATTATATTAGTAGGAAATTGTCAGGCATTAAGAACAGAAAGAAATCCATTTACAATCTTAGAAAGAATTAATCTAATAAAAAAGATTTATGGAAACAAAAATAATCTTATTATCGGATTTTTTCCCGATCTTCCAAATGTCCCAAAATCAAAGAAAGAATATGAAAATTGGGGAGATTGGATTCTTGGCTTTTGTGACTATTACTCCGGCTCTACGCCTAATATAGTTTATAGTGGAGATGAAGCAAAAACTGAATGGCTTTATGGGAAAAAGAGAATAAGATTAATAAAAATACCAAGACAAGAATTACCAATAAGCGCAACAAAAACAAAAGACTTATTGAAACAAGGTAAAAAAGAAGAATGGAAATCTATTACAGATAATAAAATCCACTCAGATTATGATAAGTTAAGAAAAATCGTTTTGTCTGTCTCCAAAAAGAAATAAACTTTAAATACCTTATTGTTCTAATAACACTATGAAAGAGGATATACATAAATTTGAGAAACCATCTGTTACTGTGGATATAGTCATATTCACAATTAAAAATAATGACTTAAAAATTCTTCTTGTTAAAAGAAACCTTGAACCTTTCAAAGATAAATGGGCATTGCCTGGCGGATTTGTTAGAATCCATGAGTCTTTAGAAGACGCTGCTAAAAGAGAACTAGAAGAAGAAACAGGAGTTAAAAATGTTTATTTGGAACAGCTGTATAGCTTTGGAGAACCAAAAAGAGACCCGCGGGGGAGAGTAATTACTATTGCATACATGGCGTTGGTTAATTCAGACGATATTAAATTGAAAGCGACAACAGATGTTTCAGATGCTCAATGGTTCTCAACTAAAAAAATTCCTCAGATTGCGTTTGATCACAAACAAATTCTGGATTATTCATTAAAGAGATTAAAATGGAAATTTGAATATACCCCTGTTGCATTTTCTTTGCTTCCAAAGAAATTCACAATAAGCCAAATTCAAAAAATTTATGAAATAGTTTTTAATAAAAAAATTGACAAAAGAAATTTTGCTAAAAAAATTGTTTCACTTAATATTTTGAAAGAAGAAGGAATAAACAAGAATGTTTCACATAGACCTCCAATGCTTTATTCTCTAAAGAAAAATATTGGAAAAATTATTGAAGTTTATAAATCTCATTAATAGTTTATATCGCCTTCTCAAATATTCTCAAAACATCTTTTCCATCTTTTGTCAAATTTAAAACAGACCTGTTTGTTTTTGGAATTTTATTTCTTGTAATTAAATTCAGTTCTACCATTCTGTTGATATGAGTCCTTAAACTAATAGCACTTATTTTAAGATAATCTCTCAGCCACATTATTGCAACCTCATTTTTCTGAGTGATTATTTTTAAAATCATTACATCAACTTCATTAAGAAGTATTTTGCTCCTGTCGCCTTCTTTTCTCTTCACCATGGGATAAAATAACAACTGTGCTATATAAATCTTTATGCTATATGTTGTTCTATTATTTCTTCTATCTACTTCGGTAGAACAATCTATTTAAATCGTGATTTGGTGCTATAAATATAAAATACCGACGATAAAATCATTAAACGGAGTATAAAAACATGCCAAAAATGACCATTACAAGCCCGTATAAGAATAAAAAACCTGCCACTAAGGGTATTTCATTAGGGGCTAAAAAAGCGGATAAATTATTCAGATTTATGAAAAAAGAGGGCTTATTAGAAGACAGAGCAGAGTATGATGAAGATGATTTGAAATCCGCTTATCCTGACCTGAATGACAAAGAAACACGATTGCTTTTCCTCAAAATTCAAAGATGGAAATATGCTCAAACAAAGAAGATAAAAAGGGAGGAAAAATGGAGAAAAAAACCAAGCCAAAAAAGGCAAGTGAAAACAGCCAAGAACAAGAACCTGTTGGAAAAGCGGGATTTAGAAAATATCCCGACAGAATAAAAGAGCAGGTGATAACATGGCACAAAGAAGGCAAAAAACCCGAACAGATTGTTGCTGATTTGGGCGGAAAAGGGCCTAAAATAAAATGTGTCAAACGCTGGATTCACAAGCACGAATTGAGATACTAATTATTTTTTTTGGAAGTTCTGATATTTATCCTTGTATCCAAAATATCGTCATAAAAAGATTCTACTATGTCTGCCTGATATGGTGCAACATTTCTTTCCAAATATTCTGTAAACTCCAAGAACAATCTTAACTGCCTGTTTTTTTCTGCCTTCTGAACTAACTCAATATTTTTATATGGCGGAAGATGAAAAACAATCTGCATAAAAATATCTTCAAATATTTCTTTTATCAGTTTAATCCCGAATTTTTTTTCTTTATGAAGATTGTAATTCTGAATAAAAGTTATCTTCAATAATCCCTGCAAATATTTGTTTCTGCTCATATTGCTAAACTTTTTGTAATATCTGTCTTTTCTGTTAATCATTCTGTCAATGCAAAACACAATAAACTTAGAGCCGATTTTGTCCCAGTCAATCCTGAATATTTTTTTGTTTTCTGGATTGTTATTTTTAGTATATGCAACTAAATATCTTTCATTCATTAAAGACATAAGCTCCCGATGAACATTCGATTGGGGAATATTCAAGTCCTTCGCTATTTCAGACCCGTATTTATTATTAATATTTATAGAAAGAATAACCTTGCCTGATAATTCATTGTTAATCGGCTCCAATCGTTTTTTCACCATTCCTTACTTATTTATCGAGGATATTTAAATCTTTTGTCAGTTATTCACTTTAGAGCTTAAGAGAATTCATTTAAATAGAGTTTCTCTGGGTAACTCATGGATAAACAAATCATGAGAGAGGAGATAAATGCTCTGAAAGAACAGATGCAGTCTCTTATCGAAAGATTTGAATCTGCCATCCATAAACTTGAAAGGAGGTCAGAAAAAAATGAGATCAGAGAAGAAGGACAGGAGTCCTAGCACCGAAAAGATGCCCAAAACTGAAAAACACGAAAAAACAAAGAGGATAAGCTTGTATGAAGCAAGGCTTGGAGAGTTCATTCATGCAGTTTCCTTAATTAACTCTATTGAAGCCCATTGGGACAGCAAAGAGATAATTTTGAGTTTTGACAAAAGAGAAAGCATGGTTCCTCTTATGTTTTTAACAGATTGCGTGTTTGCATCCAAAAACGGAAGTGTTCAGAAGGTAGCCAGCAATTAGTCTGGCCTCCTGATTATTTTTTTTAACTGACCAAAACTCAACAACAGAGCTAAAGCAAAATGGAAGAACAAAACAAACACAGAGAATGGCTAAAAAGCCATGAAGGATTAAGATTCCTTGTAAATGTCAATGAAGGAAATATCAGCCAAAAGTGGAAAGATGATTACAAAGATGAAAAATACGACCCTTCAATAAATGTAATAGAAATAGGCAAAAAAGAGATTGTTTTGGAATATGATGAAACCAGCAAAATACAGCCAGATAAACAATCGACTAAAGAGCAAAGAGAAAAATGGATGCAGGAAGTTCTTTCAAAAGCAGAAAAAGAAAACATTCAGTTTGAACTGCATGACCACAAAGGGAAATGTCCTCACTTAACATTGCCTCTGAATAAAGAATCAACAAAAGAGGAAAAAGAAGCTATTATGAAATATTATGCTCCTGAAGAAAGCTGGGAGTTTTTGGATATGAGCTTATGCGGAACTCATTTGATTGCTGTTCCTTATGCTAAACACTGGAAATACGGAACTATTAAAGAATTAATAAAGAAGGGCGGGAATAATCCTATTAATGTTGCTGATAGTAAATTTGAAAAGTATTTCTCAAACGAAAACAGAACTTTTATTATTGCTAACACAAGCGGGCTGACCGCAAAGATAGTTTCAAGAATAAAAATAAGCGATTTGGCTCTTGAATACGGGGCTAAAAGGGGAACAAACAATATGTATCACTGCTGTTTCCATGATGATAAAAATCCGAGTTTAAGCCTTGATGACAGAAAAGGATTTTTCAAATGTTTTGCTGACAGCTGCAAAAAAGAGGGAAATATAGTTGATTTTGTGGCAGAAGCAGAGCATATGAGCAGAGAAGAAGCAATAAAAAAACTTATCGAGAGAGCAGGAATTAATTATGAGAAGATTCAGTTAAAAGATAATCAAATTGAAAAAATAAAAAATAAGATTAACAATCTGAATACAGAAGACAATGACAGAAAACAGGAGACTCTTAGAATCCTAAAAGAACTAATTCATTTTGATGATTTAGAAGTTGATGAATTTCTTGATTTGTTAGCGCATAAAACAAAATATAAAATAACTTCATTAAGAAAAGCTCTGGAAAAATTAATCAAAGAAGAAAAGAACAAGCAAAGACTTACTCAAAAAATAGAAACAGACAAACTCAAATACAATGATGATGAATTAAGAAATATTGTTTTAATGCATCTTTACAAAAGCGAAACAGAAAAAGCTACAGAGATACTTTGCATTGAAATACAAAGAAAAGAATATATTTACACAACAAGAGACGATGAAAAATCAGAAGTCTGGATTTATCAGGACGGAATTTATATTCCCAACGGAAAAACTTACATAAGAGAATTTTGCAGACTGATTTTAGGGGAGTCTTACAGCTCTTATCTTGCTAATCTTGTTATAAGCAAAATTGAAGCAGATACATATACAGATGCCAAAGATTTTTTTAAAGAAGCTCCTGTTGAAGAAATTCCTGTGAAAAATGGATTATTGAATATATTCACAAAAACCCTAAGCCCGTTTACTCCTGAAAAAAAGTTTTTCACTAAAATACCTGTGGAATACATTCCTCCCTTAGACTGCCCGCTGATTAAGAAATTCTTAGGTCAGATACATAAACATGAAGAAGATATATTAATCACTCAGGAATTTTTTGGCTATTGCTTATTAAGAGATTACAGAATAGAAAAAGCAATTATGCTTACTGGCGATGGAAGAAATGGAAAAGGAAGAGAGTTGGAAATTTTAAAAAGATTTTTGGGCCCTGAAAACTGCGTCAATATACAACTGCAGGATATTGAAAAAGATTCCTTTGCATTGTCAGAATTTCATGGGCGTTTGGCTAACATAAGCGGAGATATAAGCAAGGAAGCTATAGAACATAGCGGAAACTTCAAAATGCTTACAGGCGAAGATTTAATTACTGCCAATAGGAAGTTCAAAGTCAGAATTTCATTTGTAAATTATGCAAAGCAGATGTATAGTGCAAATGAGATTCCAAAAACTTATGACTTAAAAGATGCTTTTTTTCTAAGATGGGTTATATTGGAGTATCCGTTTAAATTTCTGTCTCAAAAAGAGCTGAATAAACTAACTGAAGAGCAAAAAAATATGTCTGTAAACGGGAGACCAAAATACAATTTAGCAGACAAAGAAATAGTTTCTAAAATCACCACAGATAGCGAATTAAGCGGGTTATTAAACTGGGCACTGGAAGGATTATCAAGATTATTGCATCAGAGAGATTTTTCCTACTCAAAATCACTGGCAGAAGTTAGAAATTTATGGATAAGAAAAAGCGACAGCTTTATGGCATTTTGCATGGATAGTTTAGTGGCTCAGTATAACGGGATAATAACCAAAGATGATTTGAGAAAGAAATATTTTGACTATTGCAAAAAACATAATGTTCCTGCTGAAGGAGACAGAGCAATAAAAGAAACTTTAAACAGGGAATATGGTGTTACTGACAGCCAAAAAACAGTTTTCATAAATAATGACCCAAATAATAAAAAAATATCATATATCTGGGAGGGAATTAAATTTAAAGATGAAGAATAAATTTAATAGGTTTTTCAGGTGTAATAGGGTTTTTAGAGTATATAGTAACTTTGCATTTTTTCCAAAGAATTATCAAACAGATATTAATTTTATTAATCCTATTAAAAATAATTATAATTTAATATCTTTAATAGGTTTTGACAGAAAAAATATCATAGATTCTAATATTAATCCTATTAAGCAGGAGAAAAACAGAAAATGAATGAAATAAAGAACAAATTAGATGAAAATATTGATTTAAATGAAGATTTTAAGAAAGCACTTGATATTATGGAGAATTCCAATCAGTCTCTTTTTATTACAGGAAGAGCAGGAACAGGAAAATCCACTCTATTGACTTATTTCAAGAAATATACTAAAAAGAATGTGGTTGTTTGCGCTCCAACAGGTTTAGCAGCTATAAATATAGAAGGACAAACCATTCATTCTCTGTTTAAACTCCCTCCAAAATTATTGGATGCTTCTGATATAAAAAAAGTTTATCACGGATTCTACAAACATTTAGATGCAATAATAATCGACGAAGTCTCAATGGTTAGGGTGGATATGTTTGATGCCATAGATATGTTTATGAGAATGAATGGAAAAGACCGCAACAAGCCGTTCGGAGGAATTCAAATCCTGCTTTTTGGAGATTTATTCCAGCTTCCGCCAGTTGTTGAAAATGAATCAGGAAAGATACTGAAACAGCTGTATCCTTCGCCATATTTTTTTGATGCCCATGTTATGAATCATCTGAATATTGAAGTGATTAATCTTGCCAAAGTTTACAGGCAAAAAGATTCTAAATTTATTGGGTTGCTTGATAAAATAAGATTGGGAAATCTTAATGAATCAGTTCTCGAAGAGATAAATTCAAATGTTGGAAAAACAAAAGACGAAGAAGCTGTTATCCTTACTCCTACCAATAAGATTGCAGGTGCAATTAATCAGGGAAAATTAGACCAGCTTAATACTCAATTATTTTCTTACAAGGCAATTATAGAAGGAGAATTTAATATGGGAATAAATAATCTGCCTGCTGATTTGGAAATTTATCTGAAAAAAGGTGCAAGGGTTATTTTTACAAAAAATGATTCTGGCGGAAGATGGGTTAATGGAACACTGGGAAAAGTAATGGAATGTGGAGAGGAAAGCGTTAAGGTTAAGCTGGATGAAGATTCTTCAGTAGTAGATGTTGGTTTTGTTGAATGGGATAAAATCAGATATGAGCTTGATCCTTTTACAAAAAGAATAACCTCTAAAATTCTTGGAAAATTCAGGCAGATTCCATTAAAACTTGCATGGGCATTGACTATTCATAAATGTCAGGGTCAAACCTTAGACAAGGTTCATGTTGATATTTCTTCAGGAGTATGGGAGCATGGGCATGTATATGTTGCTTTAAGCAGATGCAGAACATTGGAAGGTCTTAGTTTGGCAAGCAAAGTGTGGATAAATGATATTACAATAGATCAGAGGGTTGTTGATTTTCTAAAAAACAGAATAAAAGAATCTTTTGATGTGGGAAATTTATTGGAGGACGAAAATGACTGAAGAAATAATAGAAGTTATTGGGATAGTTAAACCCGATATATGCAGAAAAAGGCAGGAGTGGGGTCCTGCATATTGTTGTTTTGAATTAGAATGCTCAAATCATATTGTGTATGAAATTTGGTGCAATCATTTTATTCCCGACATAAGAAAAGGATGGAAAGTCAGAGTTATAGGGGTTAAAACTGAAGATGGCAAATATCTCGAAGCGAAGAAAGTAGAAAGAGTGAATGACAGATTTCCTAAAAAAGGATTTCAGTTAACTCTAAAACGATTTACAGGAGTAAAAAATGTTTAATGCAATTGAAAGGAGGTGCTTAAAAAATGGATCCGGATATAGATGCAAAACAGGAACTTAGGAGAAAAATTGAAGAAAGTTTGCAAGAGAATCTAAAAGATATGAAAAGGAATATTTCGTGTGCAAAGAGGAATCTATTCACACTTTTTCAGCTTTGATTTTAAGAGACCAGCTCAGGGCAGAATGCTACGATATTAATTTTTGTTATTTTTTAAAATTTTGTAAATCATTAGTTTTATTCGGAGAAATAAGCTTACTTGTTTGTTTGGAAATTGTTATATTTCCTTTCTTCAATTCGCCCAGTCTGTTTTTCTTTTCATTTAACCGCCCTTCCAATTCTTCAATATTAATATTCTCAAATCCTAAAGTTTTTTGCTCCTTTAATCCTTTTACTTTTTCGAAATGACTTTCATCTTTAGATATCTCCTCTTCAAGCTGAGAAATTAGCTTGGGTATTTCTTTTTCTATTCTTTTAATTTTTCTTACAGTCTTTATATTATGAACATTTCTTGTAAGATTAGCAAGATTAGAAAAAACCTCGTCTAAATCTTTATCAGTATAATTCTCTATCTCAACACGACCAACACTTATGGACATTGTAACTACTCTCTTAGTTCCAAAATCTTTTTGCTCTAAATCTCTTCTTTCTTGGGTTTCTTTGATGGTTTTTAACAAGTCTTGTATATCTTCTTCTGAAAGGTTATGGCATTTAATTGTTTTAATTGGAATCCATGATGCAGGAGATTTTGGAACTCTTGCGTCGTATTGAACTATGATTGAATATTTTTCATCAAGATTTTTAACTAATTGAACGAATTCATCTCTTTCTTTTTTAGAAATTGGATGCAGAATATTCATAAATCTTTTTACAGCTTTCACTCCATTAAAAAATAAATCCGCAGTTAAATTTTTTTCATCAACTCTAAGAGAAATATGGGCATTATCCGAGTTTGTCATATCTCTTTTTGACATGGCAAAAGATGGAATTCCTAACCAATTTTTACTGCTTACATATTCTTCGTAATCTGCTTGTGTTAATGGAGGAAAAATTTCATTATCACCAACCAATGCCCTTACTTTATCATAAAATTTTTGATATCTCTCTATAAGTTCTCTATCTTTTATCATTATAATGCCTCTAATAACTCAGTTAATCTATTCTTATAAAATTATGCTAAATTTATTTATTTAATTTAAGTAGTAAAAATCAGAGCAAAATTAATATTCCAGTGATTGTTTATTTTATTAGAGTTAGGAATGTTTTGCCATTGACTCCCGTTATGGCTTGGGGACGTTCCTAACTCATTAATTAGAAATCTTTAATTTTTTGAAAGATGTAATCCTACTGGTTGTTTTTAGAGCGTCTGGCAACCTGCTAGCCCCCCCAAAGTAAGGTTTAGCAATTAAGGGGCAAATGTTTGGAAAAAAGATGTGCTATGATACATCTTTAGAAGTGTTTTGTGTTACATCTTTTTGAGAATTTTCTTTAATTTTTTCTTCATTCTTTTTTCGCTTTTCTATTTTATTCCGGACATAATAGTTAATCATATATCTAATCTTCGCAGCCTTTATTCTATTTTTTGCCAACCTTTTATCTACATCAATTCTTTCTTTAATATGTTTTTTAAATTCAGGTTCATCAGCCACCCACTTCATGGCATAATCAAAACACATTTGAAACCTTTTTGGAATTGTCAAAGATATTCTTTCCATTTTAACCGAATATATCTCCTAACCAGACTCTTATTTTATCGAGTTGGAATTTATTTTTTATCATGGCACTCGAGATATAATGCTCTAATGCTGTCTTTGATGTGTGTCCCATATGGCTTGTGATTCTCATTTCTGAAAGACTTAAAGCTAATAAATAATTCTCGTGAGTTTTTCTTAGATTATGAATCGAGAAATCTTTCCAATTAGTTAATTTTTGTTTTTCACAAATTCTTTTCATTAATTGTGACAAATGTTGAATAGTAGGAAAACCAAATGAATCTCCACTTTTTATATTGTTTTGTTTAATCCATTGTTTGATTAACTTTAAAGCAAATGTGGACAACTGACAATGTCTTTTAAACTTGCCCTTTGGATTCATAACTATTATCTGCCTGTTTGCATAATCTATATGGAAGACTTTAACGCTCTTTGCTTCGCTATATCTCAAACCCGTGAGCATGAGAAACCAATAATAATTTCTAACATTGGGCTTGACAGAATAAATAAACTTCTCCCATTCGTCAGGATTAAAATATCTTAGACTATTTTCTTTTGGGCGATAAATTCCTTTCTTTTTATACTGGATTCTTTGGGAAAGCTCTCTTCTTAAGTCTTTAATTTCTCCCTTGTTGAGTTGATTTATTTGTTCTATTAGTTCTTGTTCCATGTTGAAAATTTTAAACGAATATTTAATTTTTTATTTCTATAACTGAAAGTTTTGTTTATTTTGTTTAATATTTATATTAATAATTAAAGACGCTGGTTTATATAGATTGCTTAGATTTACCGACGATAAACTTTTATTGGCTAAGCTAATATAGAGTTTTTATAGCTAAGCAATCGGAAGAACCTTTATATGCGTAAGTTGGGTTAGTTAATTAATAAAATGGCAAAGGCACGATACATAGCTCGAGTTTGTTATGATGATGACTTTAAGGCAGAATTAGAAAAATTCTCAAGGTTAATAAAAACAGACACCAAGATAGAGGAGTTAGCAAAGAAAAATAAAAGTCAAAGATTTAGTGCTGCGATTAGATTTTTAATTCAAGAGTATAATAAAAGTAAGGCGAGATAATTTCTAAGAGAATTTATAAACTTATGATTACTAACAATAATATTCAAAATGGTGATGGAAATTTCAATATTCTTTGCAAGATTCTGGGGAAGTTTCTTTATTATTTTTGGTTTATTAACCATTATAACAAGGCAATTGGGCAGAACTATTGAAATGACTAAGGATAAAGCATTTGTTATTTCTACTGGCTATATCACATTACTAATGGGATTAGTTACAGTAATCTTACATAATGTTTGGGTTTTAGATTGGAGAGTCGCGATTACTATTTTGGGTTGGTCTACTTTAATTAAAGGAATTATGAAAACAGGATTTCCAGAACAGATACATAAACAAGCTCAAAGATTCAAAAAGAAACAAATAGTCAGTGCTATATTTTTAATTCTACTAGGCGCATGGTTGCTCTGGATGAGTTTTAATTAATTTTTTAGACTAAACAATCGTTCTTCTCTGTCAGTTTCTTTGTTTGGTCTTTCTTTCACAATTCCCAGTGATTTCATAGTTTCTAATGCTTTATTTATTGTTCTCCACTGAGAGCCTGTTTTAATAGAGATTTGCCTGACTGACAGCTCGCCTTCTTTTTCAAGAAGCTTCTTCACCTTCTGAATTATTTCGGTTATTGGCTTCCTCATATATGCATAATAAGACCGAAATGTTTTTATAGCAAGACTGCATAATTATGCATATATTAAAATGGAAAAGAAAATCTTAAGTCTAACATTATTAATAATATTTTTAGCCATGTTTCCAATAGTTTCTGCTGAAGTTATGAATGTTGAATGTGCAAGAGATTCTGACTGCGGAAACGGAGAAGTGTGCCAAATGGTTGGTCCGATTGAAAACTGGGAATGTGTGAAAGGACAAGGTGACCCATCATTGCAGAATATTCCAGCAACTAATCAAAATTCGAGCAGTGATAATAATTCTATTTTAATTGCGTCAGTTATTATAGGAGTATGCATCGTTATTGGGTTTATCATTTTGGCGATAATCCTAAGCCGAAAGAAAAAATAACGAGATAGATTTATTAACAAAAGTCATTTTTTATATTTATGAAAATTATCATAACTGCCAAAGACAAAGATTTGGATAAAACTGTTGATAAGGTTGTGGAGTTAGCTTCTAAAATTAAAGGATACGAATGGAAAGATTGCGAGTGCATGGAAGACGGAACATCGCTTATACTAGAAAAATGAAAAACAAAGTAACAATCAAAGCAGAAGGAGATAATGCCAGCGGAAAATCATATTTATTAAAAAAGATAAAAATGTTTTTGGAAAAAGAGTTTAAAGTGAATGATAATTCATTGAATGATAAACATGAGCTTGTTGTTGTGAATAAGCATTAACTTTTCTTGTATCTTAGCTAAAATATAAACAAAAGAGTTTTATAGGTTATTTTCTTGTTGTTTCCATAGAAAATGGCAACATATTCACATTCAAGAATAAGCACCTATGAAAATTGTCCATATAAGTATAAACTTCATTATATTGATAAGATTAAAGTAGATGTTCCTACAACAATTGAAGCATTTATGGGAGATATGGTTCATCAAACTTTAGAACATCTGTATAAACTAAAGAAATTTAATAAAAGGGTTGCTTTAAATGTTCTGATTAAATTTTATAGAGACTTATGGGATAAAAATTATTCTGATGATATTTTAATTGTTAAAGCAGAGAAAGAAAAGATAACTGCTACTAATTATAAGAAAATGGGAGAAAAATATATTACTCATTATTACGAAAGGATGAAACCATTTGACCAACTCACAATTTTAGGATTAGAAACCCAAGATAGAATGACTTTGCCTGATGGAAATCAATGGCATGTCAGGATAGATAAATTAGGTTGTGATAATGAAGGAAATTATTATGTTTGCGATTATAAAACAAATTCGAGAATGAAAGACCAAGAAGAAGCTGATGAAGACAGACAACTTGCTCTTTATTCTATTTGGGTTAAAGATAAATTCAAGGATGCTAAAAGTGTTAAATTAATATGGCATATGTTAGCTTTTAATAAAGATGCAATTTCAGAAAGGACAGATGAACAACTAGAGAAACTTCAACAAGAAGTATGCGATATAATCAAGGAAATTGAAAATGCAAAAGAATTTCCAAGAAATCAAACTGCATTATGCGATTATTGTGTTTACAAAGAGATGTGCCCCTCTTTTAAACATGAAGTTGAATTAGATAAAATTGAAGATATTAAAAAATTCAAAGAAGATGAAGGCGTTAAGTTAGTAGATGAATTTTCTGAAATAAAAACCAAACAAGCAGAACTAAAGAAAGCAGAAGAAGAATTTAAAGAGAAACTGATTGCATATGCTAAGCAGTTCGGGGTTGATATTGTCTATGGCTCAAATAAAAAATGCTCTATTAAAGAATTTGATAAAATCGTTCTTCCCGAAGGAGAAAATAAAGAGAAGTTTATTCAATTAATGAAAGATAAAGGGTTATATGAAGAACTTTCTATGGTTTGTTATCCGAGATTAAACAGCAAAGTTGTTAGCGGGAAAATTGATGAAGAATTGAAAAAGATGGTGGATATTATTCAGGATTTTAGATTATCATTGAGTAAACGGAAGGATATTGAAGAAGATGACTAAGGCAAATCTTACTAAAATAAAAACAATTTTAGTAGAACGAGGAAATCAACTGCTTAAGGCTTCTAAAAAGTTTAATGAATTTACGGGAGATAAAAATGCAGATATTTTATTAAATAACCTTGATGAATACCCCCACGCATTTGTTTTATCTTGTATAATGGATAGACAAATTCCTGCAGAAAGAGCATGGAAAATTCCTTATTTAGTTTCTTTAGAGATTGGTGGATTTGAATTCAGTAGACTATCTTCTTTGACTGAAGAGGAAATCCTCAAAATTTTCTTAGAAAAAAAATTACATCGATTTAATAAAGAAATGGCAAAGAATTTTTATTTGGGAATAAAAAAAATATCTAAAGATTATGGGGGAGATGCGTCAAACATTTGGAAAGATAAACCAAAGAGCGCTACTGTTGTTAGGAGATTTCTTGAATTTAGAGGTATGGGAATAAAAATTGCCACAATGATTGCTAACATATTAGCAAGAGATTTTAAGATTCCTATGGAAGATTATATTTGTATCGATATTTCTCCAGATGTTCATGTAAAAAGAGTTTTTAAGAGAATAGGATTTATATCAGAAGAATCTAGTAATGAAGAACTATTATACTCTGCAAAGGAACTCAATCCTGAATTTCCCGGAATTTTTGATTTTTCTTGCTGGGAAATAGGAAGAAAATGGTGTCACCCTAAAAGTCCTGAATGTCAAAAATGTTATTTAAACAAACATTGTGAAAAAAATGGTAGCCTATAAAAATTTTTGGTCTCTGAATACAGACGAAGCAGTAGTTACTGGAATTCTACGAGAGAATTCTCCAAAAAATGTAGAAGTTTTAATGCCCATAAATGCACAGATGAAAGATGTTGATTTAGTTTTAATGAATGTTAAAAATAAAAAAACATTAACTATTCAGGTAAAAGGGAGTAGAGCATATGAACCTACTAAAAAAGAGATTAAAACTTATGGGCAAGATGGTTCTGGCGGATGGTTTTTTATAAATAAGGAAATAATCCATAGATCTACTGCAGACTTTTTTATATTTCTTGTTTATGTAATAATTGAAAATGATAAAAATGGCAGAAGATATATAGAACCGCACGCAATAACTATCCCTACGGCAAGACTAAAGAGATTCTGTTTAGAGTATAAAAAACCTCACCCAAATAATTATAGCTTCTATTTTAGGATACATCCTAAAGAGAAGAAGGCATTTGACTGGAGAGATAAAGAGTATGATGTTAGTGAGTATTTAGATAAAAGAGGATTTGAGAAGCTGGATAAATCTTTAATATAATGTAAGGAAAGAGTTAAAAATATACTCATTCTACTTAATCTATGAAATATAAAATTAAACTGCAGGATTTAGAAAAGTGTTTTAAATTTGCCGTAGAATATCATTTGGATGATAAAAAGACTTCATCTAATAGGACAACAGGACAATATAGGGGTTTAGGAAGCATAATTGACAGCTTTATAATTGGAAAACTTATTGAAATAGGAGTTGCAAAGATTATAGATGAATTTTCTGAGGATAAAGAAATTGGATTGGATTTCGATATTCATTCATTAACCAAAGAAAACTTATCAGACCCAGATATAACAAAAATTAAAGAGAATGGTGCGGAAAGAAAACCAAAAATTTTTGTAGAGATTAAAAACTTATCTTCTGATGACAGATGGATAGGGCTAACTTCTGAACAGTTTAATACTATAATGAGAAGTGAAATCCCAAAAAATAACTTAAAAAAAATATTTATAATTTATGCTTCCCTTATATCACAAGATCAGAAGTTGGATAGCGATTTATTAGGAGTGTATCTTAAAGAAAATATGGATTTAGATATTCTTAAAAAATTCTGCAGTTCTGAAGACCTTTATATTGAAATAAAGCATATTCTTACTGGAGAAGATTTGAAAAAATTCGGCATCCCGTTTAATGAAGGCTCTTATATGTATGAAACCGAAGTTTTTAGAGAATTAAACGAAAAGACCTCAAAAAAGATATGTGAGGAAAATTCTAAATGTGTTAAGAAAAAAATAGATAAAAGCATTCTTCCAATTATCATGAGAGATAACTATCCTATTTCCAAAGAAATTGGAAAATTTGAATATAATGGAGACTTGGATTTTTTTGTTAAAGAAAATGAAAAATCCAAGAGGTCATATGTATTCTGTAAAACTGATGTTATAGTCAAAAACAAGATTTTAGGTGTGTTTAACTTAAAAAAAGGGAAATTTTACGAATGTTTTTTTACAACTGTTGGAAGAAACCCTGTTTTAAAGCGTAATAATATTTGGATAGCTCAAAGGAATATTAACAATCTTGGGTTGCCTAGTCCAGAAAAATCTATAAAAAACATCGAAGAGGAAATATAAAACCAATGTCAGACACTCTTACAAAAGAGCAAAGAAGCTATTGCATGTCTAAGATAAAAAGTAGCCATACAAAACCAGAGTTAATTTTAAAAAAATATCTTAAAGAATTTAATCACAATCCAAAAAGAATTTTTGGAAATCCCGATTTTATTAATTTTAAGGAGAAAGTTGTTATTTTTATTGATGGATGCTTCTGGCATAAATGCCCAATTCATTACAAAGAACCAAAATCAAATAAGAGATATTGGATACCCAAATTAGAAAAAAATGTTATTAGAGACAAAGAAAATGCTATAGCTTATAAAAATGCTGGATGGGGAGTTATAAGAATTTGGGAGCACGAACTAAAATAAAATGGTTTGTGAATTTATTCTTTCTCCATTTAAAACAACCATCATATTCTCAGCTATTCTTTGAACAACCGGTATTGTAACGCTGTTTCCAGCTTGATGATATAAATTGCTATCAGATATATCTTCAGGAAGTTTAAAAGTCTCGGGAAATCCCTGAAGCAGAAAGCATTCTCTGGGTGTAAGCTTTCTTACTCCAATAGTGTTTTTTATTATTGGAACATTATGACCGCCTCTCCCCATATTAGCAGTTAATGTAGGAACAACTCCTTTTTTGTTGGCTCTTACATATTTTCTTCTCCATTGATAAACTGTATACTCTGAGTTTACATCATTTTTAATTTTCTCATATAGTGGTTTATCGTTATAATAATACTTGGGGTCTGCTTTCTCTGCTGTAAATTCTCTGAAGTTTTTTGTTAATGAAATTGGTTTTGGGAAATCAAATGCATTTGTTCTATGTTTATCAAGAAATCCCACAATAAAAATTCTTTCTCTGTTCTGCGGGAGATTGCCATGAGTCATGCTGTTTAAAATTTCAGCCTTAATATGATAGCCCAATTTCTCAAGAGTTTTTTTTATTATTTTAAAAGTTTTGCCGTTGTCATGTGTCTTAAGATTTTTTACATTTTCCAATAAAAAGGCCTCTGGTTTTCTCTCCTCTAATATTTCAGCTATTTTAAAAAATAAATTTCCTCTCCCCTTTTCATCCCTAAAACCTTTTCTGTAGCCGGCTATAGAAAAAGCTTGACATGGAAAACCTCCTAACAAAATATTAAATTCTGGGAGGGTATTTATATCAATTTTCCAAATATCTTGAATAGTCAGTTTAGGGTCTTTAAAATTTAAGTCGTATGTCGATTTGCAAGAATTATCGAAATCATTCGCAAAAACTGTTTTAAACCCCGCTCTTTCAAACCCTAACCTGATTCCTCCAACTCCTGCGAATAAATCTATAGTATTAAATAATTTCATTTTATAATATCATTATCCTCCCCAAATCAGCAAGTCCAAGTTTTTCTTCTTCGTTTGTTATATATCCATCCTCTAATAATTCTTTTACATATTGATAAACAATACTTCTGGATTTTCCGGTCTTTGTTATTAGAATTTCTATATTATCATATCCTTCTCCAATGTATTTGAGAATCTCTTTCTGAGAAATATTAACGGGAAAATTAAAAAGAGGCAATTTCATTAATTCATTGTCTTCTGTTTTAACATAATAAATTCCTTTGATATTTTTTCTGCGCATATAAGAGGCGAAAGATAATCCAAATGCTAAGGTTTTTCTGCCTTCACTAATATGAATATAGATATCATAATCTTTAGATAGTTCATCAATCTTGTTAATAACATCCTTAGTTATTTCATAAAGGTTATATAATGATTCTGTTTCAAGTATTTCAATTGTTAAAATGTCTCCAAAGCCAGATTTTAATTCATCAATAGCTTTTCTTTTTTTCTCTGAATCTTCCCCAGTTAATTTATCATATCCTCTTTCAACGACGCAGATTACTTTGTCTGGAGATAGTTTTGTTATAGCCAGTTTAATAGCTCTTGCACTAAAAATACTAGTAATCATGACCCTCTTTTTCATATTATATAAAAATAACACTGCTTTATAAAGCTTTTGCATAAAAATGGACAATCTTGAAAATAGCCAGACTTTCCAATAGATTTAAATACTAACATTTCTATAAAAAGGAAGGTGAAAAAAGAGATGGTTGAAAAGAGGAATAAAAAATGGGGCAAGAAGAAAAAAGAAAATGACAAAAGGGATGATACCTTTAACAAGATTAGACTGCAAGAACAGCATAAGATTAGCTCAGGCTATAAATTCTCCAGTAATTGTCATTCCAATATATGAACTTATTTCTAATATAACCGCGGAACCAAATAGTTTATTTAAAAAAATAAAATCCTCTGGAGGAGTTCACAAATTTCTGAATTATCATGGGGTTATTATTCTCTCCTTAATTATGAGGGACAATTTAATTTTAAAATGCAAACCTAAACAATATGCTGAAATAATTAATGGAGTCAAGCCGGATACTTTTACAACTGTTGATGGTGCAACATATAATAAACAGGATAGAAAATCATGGAAGGAAGTATTAAGGCTATCAAGGGAAACAAAAGAACTAATTAAACTCTGTCCAGATGTCAAACCAATAGGTCATATTAAGGGCTGTAACCCCATCCAGATTAAACTGCATTTAAAATATCTTGAGAGATTAGGCATTAATACCTTCATGTTTCACGTAGGAGATTTTTTTAGAAATGGAGATGAATCAATGATGCAACAGGCAAAATATTTTTGCTCCTTAATAAAAAACAAAAATAACACCCTTTTACTTTATGGGATGGGTTCCCCTACGAAAATGCTGGAATTTTCTTTTGCTGATTTTTTTATAACTTATAGCCATTTTGTTAATGCAAAAAATGGTAAGAGGTTCAGAGGAACAAGAAAAGAAAAATCAAATGGAGATTCAGTTTATAATGTCGCGCTTCATAATTTTAATGAATTATCAAATCATTTAAAATCATTAAATTATCAAACCAAATTATTTACTGGAGGTGAATGCAGATGGGCGGTGGCACAACAAGAACTACAATTCGTTATTCAAAACCAAAAAATCAAAAATTAAAATCTTCAGATAAAACTGAACAGACACAGCTGTCTTTTGGTCAGAAAAGAAAAGTGTTCATAAGCTTCCATATGGAAGACGAAGCGCAAGTAAATTTATTGAGACATCAGGCAAAGAGTGATAAATTTAATTTAGACTTCAGTGATTATTCTGTTAAAAAACCATTTGATAACCACTGGAAAACCCAATGTGAAGAAAGAATAAAGCAGACATCGGTAACTGTAGTAATGATTGGTCCAGAAACTTATAAAAGACCGGCTGTTTTGTGGGAAATAAATAAATCTTATGAACTTGGGAAAAAAGTTATAGGTGTAAGAATTCGTAAGAATAAGCATGACCCTATTCCGGGTCCATTGCTTAGAAATAAAGCAAAAATAGTAAAATGGAACATGGAGGAAATACAAAATGAGCTGGACAAGAAATAAACGAGATTTAATAAATAAAAATTATAAAGGAAATAAAGAAGAGCATATCTTAAAGCAATATGAAATATTTGTTGATAGCTCTGAGAAAGTTAGTTCTAATAGGATGACTACCAATAACTTTTACTTGGGTGCTAACACTGCTCTTTTTGCTATTGCTGGATACTTATCGATTTTATCTAAATCGTTCGTTGTAATAATACTCTCAATTATTGGTATTTTATTATGTTTATCTTGGGCGTCTAATCTAGCTTCATACAAAAGATTAAACAGTGCCAAATTTAGAGTCATTCATGATTTAGAGGAACATTTACCAGCAAGGATTTTTACTAAAGAAGATGAATATTTGAATAGCTATTACACCCTAACAAAATTAGAAAGATATATTCCTTACTTGTTTATCATTTTGTATGGAATAATATTAATATTATTTTTGCCTTCATTAATAGCATATTTAATAAATAATGTAAGCTTAGGAGGTTATATAAAATGAATGAACAAAAAGAAAGAAAAAGATTGTTAAAGGGAATTGAAGAAGAAATCGAGAAATTGGAAAAACAAAAAGATGAACTTCCAGATTATGCCAATAGAATGACTGAATTGCAAAAAGAAGCGAAGGCACTTAAGGAGGAGCTTGGAATTAAATAATACCTTTGATTAAAATGGCCGTAGATGATTATCCTTTTACATTGATTCTTGCGTTAATCGGAGCACTCATAGGATTTATGTTGCCTAGTGGTTTAGAATATTATATGGATAGCAATTGGTTAAATGTTTCTGACCCTGCTGGAACTATAACTGCAGCAGTTATAGGCTTACCCTTCGTAGCTTTTATCCATATTATAAGTGGTTTGATAGGAGGATTATTGATGGGGATTATCGGATTAATTATTGATGGAGCAAGAGGAATAGGTTCTTATTATTAAAAATGGCATTATTAACAAATCCTTGGGCTTGGAGCATGATTGCATTATTTACTTGGATTTTTGATATGGCAATGAAAGAAACTATCGAAGATTTAGTTAAGGCATACCCCGATCAATCAGGATTACTTAGAATGACTTATATCTCAATTCCATTAGTTGCTGCAATTATTTTCGGAATTATAGATTATGAGAACAGCAAGAAATAATTGTTCACCAGTAATAAGCTTTAAAAGTGATAAGTTTATTAATTATTTATAGATTATTAATATTAATAATAATCCAACAAGGTCCTTTAGTCTAATGGCAGAACACTTCGTTTACACCGAAGAAGCGGAGGTCCGATTCCTCCAAGGACCATCAACTAAATGGGTCAAAAACTCGTGTAACAAACTATAGAACAAAAGTTCTATCTGAAAAAGTTACTAAAAGGATAATACTGTTTACACCGAGGATTCACCAGTTCGATCCTGGTATCGCCCATATTATGATAAGATTAAAAACTACAAAAACAATCAATAACTATGAGATTTAAAGATAAAGTAGTGTTAATAACGGGAGCAAGTAGAGGAATTGGAAAAGCTACTGCTTTATCATTTGCTAGAGAAGGAGCAAAGATTATTGTCAATTATAACAATGCTGAGAAAGAAGCAAATGATGTTGTAAAAGAAATTTCTAAAATTGGGTCAGAAGCTATTGCTATAAAATGCGATGTTTCTAAAGAGGAAGAAGTTAAGAAGATGATTTTAGAGGGAGTTAAGAAGTTTGGTAAAATTGATATTTTAGTAAATAATGCCGGAATTGTTTTTGATGTTCCTCTTTTTGAGAAGACATTAGAACAATGGAATAAAACATTGGGAGTTAATTTAATTGGAGTATTCTTATGTTCTAAGTATGCTGCACCGCATATTAAAAAACAAAAGTCGGGAGCAATAATTAATATTTCTTCAACTAATGGTCTTGATACTTTGAGCACAGAATCTGCTGATTATGATGCTTCAAAAGCAGGTGTAATAAGTTTGACTAAGAATTTAGCATCAGAGTTAGCACCAAACATAAGAGTTAATTGTATTGCTCCTGGATGGATCAACACTGATATAAATAAAGGACTACCAAAAGATTATGTTGCTGAAGAAACAGAACATATTTTATTGAAAAGATTTGGTAAGCCTGAAGAGATAGCCAAAGCAGTTTTATTTTTAGCTTCAGATGATGCAAGTTTTATTACTGGCACAACATTAGTAGTTGATGGAGGATATACTTAAACAGGGCAACTCGGTTAAACCGAACCATTTCAAAAAGTAGTTCGTTAGAAAAGGTTACCTTTAGGATATATTCGTTTACACAAAGTATATCAAAAAGGATATACTTTCTAAATTAATTTTTATTTTTTTCTAATCTTTTTGTCTAGAGTTATAACTATTAATTGCTTGCTCAAGTTCCCTTGAATTAACCCTAAAAGCTGCTCTTGCCAATAATTCATCAACCTTCAATCCATTTTCATCAAAAAATCTTACCCTTTCCCATCTCTCAACATGCCCATTATTATTATAATCTGCAAGACCATGTTCTCCGAAAGCAATACTTTCTAATCTTTCTTGTTCTCTGTATTGGTGAGTAGTCCAATTACCTGAACCTAAAGACGTGGCAAGATAAGCTAAAATTAGTGTATTTGAAATCGCCATCGCACCGATATGGTAAATTCCTTCTAATACACCATCATTATTCTTAAAGATACTATCCTTATTATGATGCTCCGTATTTCTTATTTCTTTAATTCCATAAATTATATTATATCCTGGTATTAAGAGAGATATCTCTCGTAAAAGTTTCCTTCCCCATGTTTGTTTTCTTTCTTTTGTTTCCATTCAAAAGTGATAATCCAAACCTTTATAAACTTAATTTGTCGGATAATATTACAACAAAATGAAAGAAGAACTACAAAAACTCGGGATGACTAAAAGTGAAGCAATAGTATTTGAACTATTAGTTAAATATGGTGAAATTTCCGGAAGCCAATTAGCTAAGAAATCAGGGATAGACAGATCAACAACATATAATCTCTTAGATTCTCTTAATAAAAAAGGGTTTGTTTCTTATGTTATAAAAAATGGATTAAAAACGTATCAACTTTCAAATCCCGAGAATATCAAAAAGTTTGCAGAAGAAAAAGTTCAGATTGCAAATTCATTAATTGAAGAAATAAAAAAAATTTCAAAGAAAGAACATCAAGAAGAAATAGTTGAAATTTACGAGGGAAAAAATGCTCCTAGAGTAATGTATAATCTCTATGTAAATCAAAAAAATCAAAAATTCTTAACTTACGGGGGTTATGGAAAAATGTTTTCTACACTTGAACCTGAAATGAAAGGATACATAAAAAAATTTAAGGAGAATAAAAATTCTCTTTACGCCTTTATATCAAAAGATTATCCGAATAAGGAAAAACTAAATGTAATTACAAAAAATATTCAACAAACGAAATTTAATTCTATACCTGGTGGTTTTACTGTTAGTTCAGATAGTGTTATATTTCACATTTATGATGACGAGTCTAAAGTAATCTTAATTAAGAATAAAACTGTTGCAAACTTGATGAGGGAGATTTATGAGATTGCTTGGGACAAAGAATCTGTCAAAGAAGTCAAAATGTAATTACCATTTATTTGTTACAAAGTATATCCTTTTTGATATTATCCTTTTTAAAAAACAAAACATTTAAATATACTATCATTATAGTGATAGTATGAAAATAGAAACAATAAATCCTCATGTAATAAAGATATTAATCTCTTTGAGAAAAGAAGATAGCATCAGCTCTATTTCTAAAAGAATTAACTTATCTTATGGATGGACTAATAAATGGGTTAATGAATTGATTAAAGAGGGTATCTTAAAGAAAAAGTGGAGAGGGGTTGTATTAAATGAAGAAAACAAATCTTATAAGAAAATCATTTCTTTTGTAAAAGATAATTTAAAAGATATCAATTTTTATTATTCTGCCTTACAATTATTTGGAATAGATTATTGTTTAACTAAAACTGATGCAGTTTATGTTTGGACTGAAGGGGGATATAATATTGCGAGATATAAAGAGTATTATCCTATTTTTATTAAAATTAAAAAAAGAGATTACTTAGTTTTCTTAGAATATTGTAAAAGATTAGGATTAAAAGTTAATCCTAATGAAGGGGTTTTTTATGTTGTTGAAGTTGTAGAGGATATTAATGCCGTTAAAAAGAATAATTTTTATGTAGAGTCCTTAGAAAAGACCATAGATTTTATGCAAGAAAATATTTATAATTTTGAACCAGCATTGGAAATGATTAAAGAGGTTTATAACAAGAAATTACTTATCAAATACAAAGAGGTTAATTACTTATAAATGGAAGAATTAATAAAAAAAGAGAATGATATCTTTGAAATACTCCAAAAGTTTATAGATGCAAATTTGGAATTCGTAATCGTGGGCGGTTACGCTGTTTCTGCATTTAAGCATAGATTTTCAGTAGATGCGGATATTGTTGTGAAATCAGAATGTTTATCTGATTTTGAGAATATCCTAAAGAAGCAAAATTTTAAGAAAACAATAACAAAGCAATTAGAAAACAATTACTCTTCTAAATTCATTAGATATGAAAAAGAACATGCAAGTGTAGATATTTTAATTGATGCTTTAGCTTCAAGAACAACTGATGCCTCATTCAGTTATGAATTAATCTCAAATAACACAATTAAAAAGAAAATAATTGGAATTGAAAAAGAGATTATTGCAAGAATCCCTATAAAAGAATTATTAATAGTAACAAAGTTACATTCTGGCAGACTAACAGATTTTAGAGATATTGCTGCTCTAGCAAAAGACACAGATTTGGAGTTAATAAAAAAATTTTTGTTTATAGGTAACTTAAATGTTTTAAACGAAAATTTATCAAAGCTACATAAAGTTGTAAATGACCGGAATTTTATTGATTCGTTTAAAGGAGTTTTTGTTGAAAAGAAGTTTGATATTGATTTTGAACAGGTAAAAAAGATAAGCGAATTAAGAAAATAGCACAAAAGTTTACTTTTTACAAAGTATATCCTTTAGGATATATTCTTTTACACAAAGTAGATATGTTTTTTACCTAAGTTTTAAACACATTTTATCTTACATCTTATTTGTTTAAGATAGGTGGATAGTTACATTTTTGCCTATACCAATCGTTAAACTTGCCATAAATATTACCACTTAAACATGTAAAAGCCATAGCAAAGGGTGTTGCAGTTAATCCTTCTTGCAATGAGACGTCTGCAAGATATAAGACCGCGCTATAACTTGAAAGACCGACAATAAGACCAGAAGCAAAATCAACGGCTTGTTTTCTTCTTGTTGTGCTATTTTCATCAGTCTTTGTCAGCTTTGCTAAATATTTTCTGCATAAGGTATGTAATTTACCAACACCTACCGCGTTTATTAAGATAGCCATACCTCTCGATTTTAACACTTCCTCATTTTCCATTCCTGCAACAAACTTTTCCCATACTCCTATTGCTGGGACATAAAAAAGAATACGAGATGAAGTATCCACTAGATATTCCGATGCTTTGTCTTTAAGATTATCTAATTTATCTTCAAGTCCCATAAAAAACATAGAGAACGGTAATTTATAAAGTTGCCCTTTTATAGTGACATGAATAATATTTCGGCATTTCATTAGCAATGGTTAATTCTTAATTTTCTTATAAAAAGTGTTTAATTTTCTTACCCAAAAACATCTCCTAGTGTTTACACCGAGTATTCCGAGGTTCAACTCCTCGTGGGACCATTCTAAAAATATTTAAATATCCCAACTTCTTAATGATAAAATGAAAAAGAGTAAAAAATCAATGATGAATATGAAAAACAAAAATTGCGAATGTTGTGGTTATCATAAAAATTATTATTATGGCAAACACACTGGCGGAGCTGTTTATGGTCTAGGATTCATAGGTGCTGCAATTTATTATATTTCTACATCAAATAGTTTTTGGATGGGAGTTTTAGGAATATTAAAAGCAATTGTCTGGCCTGCTTTCTTAGTATATGATTTGCTTAGGTTTTTAGGAATGTAATATAAAAAAATAAATTGCGAGCATTAATATACCCGAATTTCTTGTATTTTTCATGCCAAAAAATGGATGTAGAAAATGTCGTAAGCTCTTTAAGGGTGTTTGTCGTAAATGCAGAGTTAGAAGCGGCAAAGTTTCTGGTTCTCCTTAATTACACTGATTTTTAACACAATAATTCCTAAAAACTATTTTTGATTCTAATTGAAATGAGATTTTGACCAACTTTTGAGTTAGGATATGTTTTCCCAAATTTAAATGGCGAAATGATGGATGGTTCTTTGGAAAGGTCATCAAGAGTGTCATCACAATTGGTAGAACAAATTCCAAAAATTTCAAGACCAACTTTTGAAATTCAGACAGAACTAAACTTAAGAGTAAACTCAGGTATGTTTGAATTTATGGACTTTGCAAGTTTTCCAGACATTAAATTTACTCATAGAACTGGGGAATTTTTTATTCCGAATCTGAGCTCTAATCCTGCATTTGGAGCAATAGAAATTGGATTTTCACATTCAACAAGAGAAATAGATTTAATGAGAGAAATATTCCCAATAAACAAGGATAAAAAAGAGTGGGAAGAATATTCAAAAAGATTTAAAGAAGATGTATTAGAAGCGTATAAACAAATTGTAGATGCAATTGGAGTGCCTGATTACTTTAAGTATGGTTATGGTCAAAACACTGAGTTATCAAAAGAATTTGTTAGATTTATAATTCCAAGAGTTGAAGCAATACCTGTGGAACTAGCTGACTTCCATAACAAATATGTAGCAGTTGTAAAACCAACTGAAGAAGCGCATTATCACAAATATGTTAAAAAGACTTTAGCTGCTTAACGAACCAGTATCTCCGAATAAGGTTTAGCACTACAAAATTACTCCAAAAAATTTAAATATATAAGATATCTATTAGATATATGAAGATTATTAGATTAATTCCTAAAACAGAGCTAAAAATAAAAAATATTA
>Ga0209541_10002667_pt1 | contig 33515 bp, 25 predicted proteins | sample RifCSPlowO2_01_FD_184027 | JGI IMG/M metagenome (GOLD analysis project Ga0209541, IMG submission 184027) | Groundwater microbial communities from Rifle, Colorado - Rifle CSP2_plank lowO2_0.1 (SPAdes) (version 2) | ecosystem: Environmental > Aquatic > Deep subsurface > Groundwater | place...
TTATTGCTGCTAATATGTTTATTAGCAGATATTTTTATCCTTTCTATAGTGCCTATCTTACAAGTGAAGTGACAAAAGAAGTTATTTAAACCTTTTTGTGCGGCTTTTTTAATTGAAAAGAAACCCCACAACTCTGCTGCGGTTGGGCAAAAACTATATAGCCAATCATCTAACCATTAGCTGATAACTCACATAACTTACTCAACAAGCCCGCTTCATCAACACACAGGTTTATCGTAGTATATTATTGATAATTACTCTGAACTACCAACTAATTTATTTCTTATGAAGCCCCGCAGCTTGCTACGGCTGGAAGATTCACTCTATAGCAAAAGATTTTATTAATTCCTCATTTTGTCTTTTGATACATCAAGATTTGAAAACATCAGGAATGCTAATTCCTGAGTGTGCTCAAAATGTAATACTTCAACATTTTGACATCTTGACGTATTTGGGAGACTTAAAAACGACTTGGAAATATTTAAGTCTCACGTTATAATTATAAGTCAGATTATTTAGATTAAAATCAATAAGGCAGATTATTTAGATTAAAATCAATAAGGCATTATTTTACTAAACCATTCAATTGACTCTTCTTTATGCTTCCAATTCAGATCCATAAATAAATAGTGAATAGCTACTGCCCGCCAATCACCATAAATCCTTTTTATTTTAGACAAAATCTGTTTTGGGTCGGCAGTTTTTATTCCCAAAAGTTTAGAATAAATCTTGGCTTCCCATGGCGGAATTATATTTAATGCGTCTTTGCGATGAAAAACATCTCTCATTAAATAATCCATGCTTGCCGGACCAACTCCATAAATGCTTAAAAGAACCTTTCTCAATTCTTCATTATTAAGATGCCTCATTTCTTCTTCATTGAACTTCAAGTAATCTTGGCTTGCTCTCAGAAAAGATTTGGCTCTATAACCTACTTTCAATTTACGCAATTCTTCTTCCCCAACTTTTAAAATTCTTTCAGGAGTCCAAAAACAATAAAGTTTTTGCCCACAAAATTCTAACAAGCCACCATAATTTTCTAACATCGCCTTTGTCATTTGTACAGTCCTTTTTATATTGGCGTTCTGGAGCAAAATGGCAATCATCAAGTAATTATACAAATTTTCTGCGCAGAAAAGCCGCATACCTTTAAATTTCTTAAGTACCTGAATTAATTTATCTCTTCTTTTAATTAGACTATAGAACTCTTTGTAATCTTCATTCCATTCAAATCTATAAGCCAGTTCTTTTATTATTGATTTGTTATCAACAACTTTTTTAGCATAAATGGTAACTTCTACAGCCGGTTTATTTGTAGAACCTTTATTGACAAAACGCACCCCAATTGGTTGTTCATCCCACCACATAGTAAACCATAGAATATTATCTGTATTTTTTCTTGTTGCTGTTGGAAAATGGGATGGATTTAAAGTACTATACTTAAAATTGTATAGTGCTCTTGGACGTACTATTGTTTTGAATACTTGTTTTAGTCTCATTTTTTTCACCCACTATTTCTCAACCCTAAATCTTCTTGAACTTAAGCAGGTTCTGCCATTGGATTAAGTAAGAGCTGGCCTTCTTGTCAAGCTCTCCGGGGCTGACAAAGAGGCATGGCAGTTTCTCATGATGGGCTTTCTGAAGTGCTGCCGCCAGCTCAACTTCGCTTACTTTTTTCTTGTCCTTGCAAATAGCGAGAAATTCTATTTTGCCAAAGTCAGAATTAACCCTCACTTTAATCAAGGCCTCTTTCTTCCTCGTCTCAATCTCCTGAATTATCTCAATGTTTTCTGATTTGAGCCTTTCTCTGATACTATTAATAAACTCAGATGGCGGGGCGGCTTTCCTGTTGTCCTTTGCAATTTTCTCTTCTGCTTTCCTTACTCTTTCCCTCCTTTCTCCACTCTCAAAAATACTCGTTCCAATATCTTCTTTCTTTTCTTCCTTCTGCTTTTCAACAGCTCTCTTTCTTTCTCCCGCATCTTCTTTTTTCTCCTCTCTCTTATATCCAAGAACCCTCTGCATTGTCTGAACCTGCCTCGGGACAGGAGGCATAATAGGTGCGGGGGCAGGCTCCAGCAGCTTTCTTATTCTCTCCTTAGCTTCATCTTCCTTTGTAGTAAGAAACCTCCAGAAAATAATTTCTTTCCCATCAAGGTTTGCCTGGATGGAAAATGCAAAGTCCCTGATGCTCCTCATTGCCACTCTTATCGCCGGCTCAAGTTCATCATCCCTTAAAACCCCGCTTTCCATAATTAAATCATAGGCATCTCTCTCCTTTCCCTTGATATACTCTGCAAACTTCATCAGCTGTTCTTCCTGCCCCGAAAGAAAGTAGAGAGGCGAGCTTCCAATTCTCATGCTGCTTAGCTTTACAATTTTCCTTGAAATAAGCTCTGAAAGAAATGCCGACGCGAACAAAGTGCTTAATCCCGTCTCAGAAGCTATATGGACCGGCAGTGTCGGCCCCTTTCTCCTGAGCATATTCATAATTTTGTTCACAATTTCCTCGTGCTTCTGAGCCTTCGTGTTGTTCTGATTATTTTGATTAACTACATTTGGATTATCCATAACAAGATTAACTGGCAATCAATTATAAACTTTAGCCTTAGACATCTAGAATAAATACAAAGGTAATTGATGCATTTTCGTACCAATAAGTTACTTCAAAACCAAGAATAATTAACTAATAAGCTGTAAAACGCTGCTCTCAGTTGTATGCAATTATCTGATATATTAATTGATGTTAAGATGGTTGTTTATAACGAGCATAAAAGCTATTGATAATAGTTATAACGTAAAACATAGATAATTGAGCACTTTCATTTATGTTTTCCGAATATAGCAAATGACAAAAATGCTCAATTTATTAAGTCATCTGCTATATATTAAAACTTGGTTCGGATTTGCACTGCTCAACAAAACAAATAGCACAACTGACTCTCATGGCTAACCGCCCCGACTATAAATCAAATTCCGGCAGGGAATACTTACATCCTCATCCATCCTATCTCATAGTAAGTCACGTCCCCTTCACCATCAACCACTGCAATAAGCAGTTTTTTGTTCGTTGAGTGTGCTACTCTGTTCTTTGACGCAAATTCGTGCATCTTAATGGAGCTTCTCTCGCTTATTGGATGCAAAATCCAGGATGAGTGGGCGTTCTTCGGATTCTTTCCTCTTTCATAAACTCTGAATCCTCCCCCAAACTTCAGCGCTGCCTTTACAACATATCCTCTCTCTCTTAAATTCTTAAAAGCAGAATACTTTATGAACACTTCCTTGTCAGACCTTGAGAATGTTTTCAATAGTAAATCAAAAGTTAATTCCTTGCTTCCTTTCATAACCCTCGCTCCAAGGCATTCATTCATATACAACACTTCTGAAGGATTATAAAAAACTCTCCCATTCTTGAATTCTCCAAGGAACTTCCTTGCCTGCAGGCTTATCGCTTCTTCGGAATTGCTGTACACCAAATCCCCGACAAGAGCTATTATTATCTCCTTCATGTCAGAGTTATCTGTCTTCTTTATTTAAATCTTCCTTAAATTAAAAGATAATAAAAAATAAAAACTATTTGTTTCTTTATCTTGCGTTGCACCAGGCGGTATTTTTAAGGTCGTCTCCGCTCTTTGTTTTTCCGCTCACGCACGCCCCATTAGTGCATGCCCCATCGCAAAGTCTGTAATTTGCCATTATCTTGCTATTTTCTTTAGAAGATTTCTTAGGTATCCCTATTCCGTCCTCCATTGAGATGCATGAGAACTCTAGCAATACCTTGTCTGTTACGCATGAGTCTGTAAGACTTGCCCCCAAATCGTTTGTGACTGTTCCTTCTGTTCCGGCATCAATTCCCTTATCGGTATCCTGACACTTTATTTCTCTGTTAACACATGCCCCCTTAAAACAAGAATCATCGCAGGTTATCTCTTCTGTGCTTGGTTCTCCCTTCGCGTCGCATACTCCTTCTTTTAGTTTCTTTGAATCAATGCACTTGTCGCTGATTGTTGTTGTCTTACCATCTGCATCTGTTGCAGAAACTGATCCGCTGACTTCTCTGCTTCCATCATCCGTGTCCACGCATGGAGTTGTTTGAGGCACGCAGCTTCCCGCACTATAAATCCTTTCAACACCATTCACAGTCACTTGTATATCTGAAGTCTCACACCTTCCAGTTCCTTTACAGCTAATTATTGATGAAGTTTTTACTCCATCGCTGCAAGACCATTCTTTTATGGTGTTGCCTAGGCATATATCCGCATCAGGTATTAGTGTAATGATGTTTTCTCCAGATACATAAGTTACTCCTCCTATTGATGCATCTGCGCCATTGTCAGAATCGGTGCATGTTGAAGAAGGGCTGGAAGGATTTTCTGCTGCGCATTGTGCTGCAACTAAAGTGAATTTTTGTCCTCCTGTCTGGAACTCTACAGACATTTCTACAACGCTCCCTTTGCACTTCGTTTCTTTCTTGACTAGTTTTCCTTTTGATGAACAAGACATTTCGTAGAGCTTGCCCGGGTTTCCTTGCCCTCCCGCCGTGATCATTGTATCAGCATAAATAGCTTTTCCGTCTTTAGGCATTACTATTCCCGCAACAGCTGCTCCTTGATTGTTATCACTGTCAATACATACGGCAGTGGCAGTTCCCGCAGTTGCTGATTTTGCTAGAGGTGGTGAGAGTAATGGCCCATCTCCTTTTATCCAGTCAAATAGACTTGCTGACACCAGAGTCACTAAACTCAAAATTAGCAAGATTGTTATTAAACTATTCTTTCCCACTTTTACACCCCCTTTCATTTATTAAGTGTTGCCATGACTATTTAAAGATTTTTATAGCGCATTTATCATTTTGCCCTGTCGAGTATCTCCGATGAATAATTATTATAGCAGCATAAAAACAATATAGCTATTGGAAATAGTTCCATCGTTAGTCAGGTACAACATTTATAGCAGGTTCAATCGATGGTAGTTGCTAACAAATGCTAGCAAACGCCTACTCGTGCCTATTAAGCGGATTTACATTATTGGTTGATTCTTTAAATCTTCCAGCTAAATACAGTTTGTATCGGGGATACTGCTGTCCTCAAAACCTTTTTATACCTCTCCTGATTGTATATTCCGATGAAATTAAGTCTTAATCTTAAAAAAGGCGTGGCTATAAAGGCGGTTCTTGCATTATTGACAATAGCTGTTGTTCTGCAGGTTGTGTTCGGCCAGGCTTCTTATGTCAACTGGGCAAGTCCTTACTATCCTCCGGGTCAGCCTTCAACTTTTGGGGCCACGGTTCTTGCAACTTCTCCTTATCATATCCTCAGCTCAATAGTTACAAGCTCTCAAACCATGATTTCCGTTGACAGTAACGCCGATGGCAGGATAGATAATGCCGACTATGCCCGGTGGGCGGGAGTATCTGCTTTTGCCAATGACAGTAATTCTGTCCAAGGATTTCTTCCAGCACCCAATGTCATCAATAAAGGATGCGTCATTGCTGATACTGGCCTTCAGTCGGGAGGAGATTCATTCAGGGGCGGTATTTCTTTAGACTTAAGAATTAATAATACAGTTATTTCCCAAATCGGAGGCAATCCTCCGAGTATTATGGAGAATATCTGCGAGGACGGAGATGGATGCACTTATAATGTTATTAAGTACTCTAAATCTGCCGGAGCTCCAAATAATGTTTTCTCTAACTCTCCAAGGACTTTCTTCCAGTTCCCACGCTCTACCACTGCTGCCTGGTGGATTGATGCTGGCGGCAATACTCCTGTCAGCGCTAACGGCGATTCTATCAAGGTTCAAATTATTTCATGGGCTGGCGGAGCCGGAAATAACTGGCTGGATATTCATGACGACGATTCAGCCGTTGAGACCAGTGTTGACAAGCTGACAATAACTGACAGAGATAACTCCAATTCATTCATAGTCTATTTCTGCGATTAAAAGCCTATCCTTATATGTAAGAGTTGAAGATTTTATCCTTGATAAATTGCCTATACTAACTCTATGCAGACGACTCTGAATAGTATAACAAATCTGTGACGTCAACTTCTGATAATCAATTTTTATTAATCTTCCTAAGATTTTTAAACTATATCCTTGATTACTATTAATGGTTAATGACTCAAATTATAACTTCAAAAAGATTGAGCAAAAATGGCAGAAGAAGTGGGATGATGCTAAAGTATTTACTGCCAATGACACTAGTAATAAAAAGAAATTCTACGTTCTTGAAATGTTTCCCTATCCTTCCGGCGGCGGTTTGCACATGGGTCATGCCTTTAATTACACTATTGGTGATATTTGTGCTCGTTTTATGAGAATGAGAGGTTTTAATGTTCTCTATCCAATGGGTTATGATTCTTTCGGCCTTCCGGCAGAGAATGCTGCTATTAAATCCAAGTCCCATCCTAAAAAATTTACCGAAGAAGCAATTTCTAATTTCATTCGTCAGCAGAAAGAGCTTGGTCTTTCTTATGACTGGTCCAGAATGCTCAAGACTTCTTCTCCGGAATATTACAAATGGAATCAGTTCTTCTTCCTGCAATTTCTTAAGAATGGTCTTGCTTACAGAAAGAAAGCAAGTGTTAATTGGTGTCCAAAGTGTGATACTGTTCTTGCAAATGAGCAGGTCCATAACGGGCGTTGTTGGAGGCATGAAGACACTGAAGTGGAAATCAAGCAGTTAGAGCAGTGGTTTCTTAAAATCACAAAGTATCAGGAGGAATTATTAAAAGACTTGGAGAAAATTAACTGGCCTGAAAGGATTAAGATCATGCAGAAGAACTGGATTGGCGGAGAAAGCGAGGGTACAATTATCAACTTCAGACTAAAGGGCAGCAGAAAAATCCTGCCAACATTTACTACGAGGTCGGACACTCAATTTGGAGTAACCTGCTTCATCTATGCCCCGGAGCATCCCGATGTTATGGAGATAGTAAAAGGAACTCCTTACGAGAAGAAAGTTAAAGAATTTGTTAAGAGAGTTGTTATTGAGCAGAAATTTACAAGAGCTGCTGATGATAGGGAAAAGGAAGGAATGTTTATTGGTGCTCATGCAATCAACCCCGTGAATAATGAAGAAGTTCCGATATACATTGCAAATTTCGTTCTTTTAGACTATGGTACCGGGGCAATACAATGCGTCCCTGCCCATGACCAGAGAGATTATGAGTTTGCCAAAAAATATAAGCTTCCAATTAAAAGAGTTATAGAGCCAATTAATAAAGGAGTTAATATTATTATTGATGACAGAGACAATTCGGAAATTGCCCAAGAGATAAGAAAATTATCAAAGAGGAGCTATCAAATCTCTCCTGATGAGAAATCTTATTCCCTTAATGACAGAAAGTTTATTTCTAATCACTTCTCCAAAGAACTCCTCTCTCAAAACTCTAACTTCATTATTAGATATCCTGGTAGTAAAATTGAATCAACCGGAGCTTTTGTAGGGCTTGGCAAATTAATCAACTCCGGAGAATTTACAGGCTTGACTTCTGAAAAAGCTAAAGCTCACATAACTAAATTCCTCAATTCCAAAAAAGCCGGAAAAAGAGCTACACAGTTCAAGCTTCGCGACTGGCTCATCTCCCGTCAAAGATACTGGGGCACTCCCATACCTGTTATTTACTGCGGTAAATGCGGCATCATCCCTGTTCCGGAGAAAGATTTGCCTGTTTTGCTTCCGGAAGATATAAAATTCGGAAAGGGCAATCCTTTGGCTACTTCCAAATCTTTTGTCAATGCTAAGTGTCCTAAATGTAATGGTAGTGCTAGCAGAGAAACTGATACCATGGACACTTTCTTTGATAGCAGTTGGTACTTCCTGAGATACCTGGATCCTCATAATTCTAAAATCCCATTCGCTAAAAAATTAGCAGATTATTGGGTTCCAGTTGATCAGTACATCGGAGGTGCTGAGCATGCCTGCATGCATCTCATTTATTCCCGCTTCTTTACTAAGGCTTTAAGGGATCTTGGTTTTGTTAGTAGTAATATCAATGAGCCTTTCTCTAAATTATTCAATCAGGGCATGCTTCATGGAAGCGACGGCTTTGTTATGTCTAAATCCAGAGGTAATGTCGTTCTTCCTGAAGAGATAAGCAGGAAGTATGGTATTGATACTGCTCGTTTATTCATGATGAGCATTGCTACTCTAGACAAGGATACGCAATGGAGCGACGAAGGAATCGCGGGAAGTTTTAAATTCGTAAATAAGATGATTGATTTTTTTGGGAATTACAAGATTGTTAAAAATAATAAGAACTCAAAGCTTGACCACTATGCAAATAAGGCAGTAAAGGAAATAACTTCCGATATTGAAAGCTTCAGGTACAACCTTGCCATTATCAGGCTTAGAGAATTCTTTGACAAATTATCAGAAGATTCTGATATTAATTACATTTCATTCTTCATCAGGCTTCTCTCCCCATTTGCCCCCCATTTAGCCGAGGAATTTTGGGGAAAAATCGGCAATAAGAATCTTCTATGCCTTTCAGAATGGCCGAAACATAATGACAAAAAAATTAATCCTGAAATTGAAAAAGATGAAAAAGCTATTGATAAAACTATTAGCGATATAATTAATATAAAGAAAATTGTTAATAAGGACAAGCCCGAAGTGTATCTCTATACTATACCTTCAGAGGTCAAAATCTATGAAGATAACAAAGATATGATTCAAACTCTTTCAGAATCCAGAATTATCAAAATCTTCGCAGTTAATGACTCTAAAAAGCACGACCCCCAAGGCAAATCCTCAAAAGCAAAGCCCGGCAAGCCTGCGATATATATTGAGTGATTACTATCTTTATAATTGAGGCGATATATATTGAGTGATTACTATCTTTATAATTGAGGCGATATATATTGAGTGATTACTATCTTTATAATTGAGGTGATATATATTAAATAAAGAATATTTTCAAGTCTAACAGTTTTTTTAAATCATTTTATTCTTTAGGCTCAATGGTTAGAGCTTCCGTTGTGGCTGTTGATAAAGTCAGGTTATTGCATAGTGAGGTTCTTGTCCCCGTTACCATGAACTATAGTCAATATCATCAGGGTCTTCTTTTTGGCGATGTAAGCACGAAGCACAGGCATGTTGAACTTGGCAATTTTTACGAATTATTTTCTGCTATGGTTTTTGGAGGCAGGCTGAATAACAGAGAATATGTCGGTAATGGCGGTGGCAAGACTTATGATCTTCGTTTGGTAAAAGCAGATATTGTAGATATCTCTCGCAGAAGCGTTCGCGAAATTAAAGGCAATAAATACACTCAGCAGCTTAATCTTCTTGATAGCCAAATGAAGGGATATCTGCGCTATATCTCTGCCAAGCCCGAATTAATTCCTACTGTTGAAATTTACAGACATGGTTTTGATGGCATAAAATCTTATTTGGGCACTAGAGAAGAATTGTTTAATAATTTGGCCAGTAACACTCTCTATGGTTTGCGGCTTCCCCTGAGCGTCGTTCTGGCTATCTGGTCGCTTCCTGATAGGAAAGGTTTTGAAAGATATGGCGAGCATTATCAGAAAGTTTCCGAGAAAAACAGAAAACCTGGCAGCAAGGCATATGAGTCATGTACAAGAGTAAAAAACCACACACTCATCCAGCTCCTTACTGATCCTCTAGAGTTCATGAGAGTCGTTGGCTTAGACACTGCTCGTTTTACTGTTAGCAGAGTTGTTTCGCCGGAGGATTTTCATGTCGGGGAATTTCCTATTTCTCAATTCCCAATTCTTGATATTAGGGAGAATCAGTTGTTTTGAAGAAAAGATCATTAATGTTAATCCACCCACACTATTTGATTGCTTCAACAACATCAGCTCAACCTACCCCATAGAAACTTGCCAACAAATTACATCGGCTCGACCCGTTCAACCAATGTTAATCATCTATACTCAACATCATGTTGTATTCTAGATAATTATTTTTATTTCTTCTTCTCCAGCGCCCCCTTCACTCTTCTTGCTCCCGCCCCGACGCTCTCCTGCTCAATTATCCTGAACTTAAAGCCCTGCAGTTCTTTTAGGCTTTTAACATGCGGTCCCCCACAAAGCTCCTTGCTTATTCCATCAATCATGTATACGCTTACTCTTTCCCCATACTTGTGCTCAAATGCTCCGTGCGCCCCTTGCTTCTTTGCTTCTTCAAGAGTCATTTCCTTTCTTACAACTTCCTTTCCTGTATCTATCGCATTATTAACAAATTCCTCAACTCTTTTTACTTCTTCATCTGTCAGCTTCCTGTCAAAAGTAAAATCAAATCTCGTTCTTTCCTTGGTTATGTGGCTTCCCATCTGCTCAATCCTTCTTCCAAGAACTTTATTAAGTGCAGCCAATAACAAATGCGATGCTGTATGAAGCCTTGTAGTTTCTTCGCCGTGGTCTGACAATCCTCCCCTGAACCTCCCTGCTGTTGAAGTCCTTGATAATTCCTTGTGTTTGTTGTATTCTTTCTCATATTCTTTAACATCCACATCAATACCAGACTCTCTTCCCAATTCTGCAGTCATCTCAATCGGAAACCCGTAGCTTTGATATAATAAGAAAGCGTCTTCTCCCGATAGTTTCTTTTTTCCATCTTTTTTAAGCTCATCAACTTTCCTCCTGAACAAATTCATTCCCTTTTCCAGCCCACTTCTGAACTTTGTCTCTTCCCTGTCAATTTCTCTCAGAATAAAATCGCTTTGCGTAGAAAACTGTTTATAGCTATCCTTGTAAAGAGCAATAACCTTGCCCGCAATTTCCTTCAGAAAATTTCTCTCAATTCCAAGCTCCTTGCCAAATCTTACTGCCCTCCTTATCAGCCTCCTCAGAATATATCCCTGCTCAGCATTTCCGGGCACAATTTTTTCCAGCAATATGAACACCGCAGCCCTGACATGATCCGTTATTACTCTGACCGCTTTTTCATTATTTTTTTCTGAATATTTTTTTATCTCGCTTATTATGCTGGTAAATTCTTTTAGCTCATAAACATTTTTGTAATTATTCAGCATCGCCACCGTCCTCTCAACTCCCATCCCAGTATCAACGTTTTTTTGCTTCAACTCCTCATATTTTCCATCAGCCGTCTTATTATACTGCATGAAAACATCATTCCATATCTCGAAGTACTTTCCGCAATTACATTTGGGCTGGCAGTCCCCTCCGCACTTCTCTCTTCCGGTGTCAATAAACATCTCCGTATCCGGCCCGCAAGGACCTGTCTTTCCGGCAGGCCCCCACCAATTTTCCTCCATCCCATTAAAATAAATTCTTTCTTCTGATATTCCTAATTCCATCCATGCCTTGGCTGCCTCATCATCCCTTGAAATTCCTAGTTCTCTATCGCCATTAAAACATGTAACATGAATCTGCTCTTTTTTAAATCCAAGAACCTTTATTAAAAACTCCAGACTCCACCCGATTGCTTCCTTCTTCCAGTAATCTCCAAAGCTCCAATTCCCAAGCATCTCAAAAAAAGTCAGGTGATACACATCTCCGACAACATCAATGTCCGTCGTTCTTATGCACCTCTGGACATTAACTAATCTCTTCCCAGAGGGGTGCTTCTGCCCAAGCAGGAACGGCACTAAGGGATGCATTCCTGCCGTCGTAAACAGCACAGTAGGGTCATTCTCCGGCATGAGCGGAGCATTTAGAATCTCCCTGTGCTTCTTGCTCTTAAAGAATTCAATATAAGCTCTTACCAGCTTGTCGCGTGTCCACTCTTGTTTAGCCATATTAAAGTTATGAGAATAAGAATTTAAAAGGTTTTACAATTATCCTTTTATCAGAATTATTATTCCTAAGATTATAATTATTACTCCAATTATAACTCTCAATGTCTTTCTGCTCTTATCAGAAGCAAATATCTGTGATTCACTCAATCTCTTCTTTCCTATTGGTCCTGCTCTTCCAAGTTGAATCCAATTAGAAAATCTTTTTGTAAAAATTATTATAAGCCCGAGAATTACTGCCAAGACGCCCATTATTTGATAGTGGCTCATCTCACATCCCGCCCAGCCTCGCCAGCCTTTCCTTTATATGGAGCAGATCAGATTCAAGTACTTCCCTTCTGTTTATTGAAGCAAGGTCTTCCTTTATTTTGAACTTCTCCTGCTCCCCGACTCTCGGCAGCGATAATTTAAAGTCAGAAATAAATTCATTTAATTCCCTGCTTTCCATCTTCATCTCTTCTCTCAGCTCAAGCTCGCTCCTTCTATACTGAAAATACTTATTAATTCCCTTCATGAGCTTTAGAACATCAATCTGCCCTGCAAGAAGCTGTTTCTTTGAATTAAGAGCCTGCTCAAAGCCGATTTTGACGTGAACAACATTACCTTCATTTTTAGATGCCTTTAAAACCATTTTTGCTCTAAACTTCAAAATTTTATCCTGAACTTAATTAGCGATAATACTCCCAGTTCTTCATTAATATACCTGGATAGTAATTATCTTATTTTATTACTGCTTGCTATATTCTCATCAAATATAATCAGTGATAATTGTTCATTAATACACTTCAATATTAATTATCTATTTTATTACTGCTTGCTATATTCTCATCAAATCTACCAATACACTTTGTTCGGCCTAAATCATGCTGGTTTAATCCATCTGGCTGAACAAGGTTCTGTCAATGTTATCCATTCTTGACTTCATTACCTGCAAATCCTTCTCCCATTCCCCAAACTCCCTGTCTTCCTTTTCCCTCAATTCTCTTATTTCTGTAATCAACTCTTCAATCCTCTTTATCTTAATGCTTATATCCTCAAAATCCCTCAAAGCCGCCTCAAATTTGTCAATCCTTACAAACAACGGCTCCCTCCTTGCGGGCACCGGCGCGGCCTGCCCTGTATTAAATGGAACTCGCGGCGTTCCCATCACCCCTCTTCCAGAAGAGACATCATCAACATTATCATAGTCTGCGTTACCATAATCTCTAACAACTCTTTCCTCTGCGTTTGAACTTCCAACAGCATCTTTGACAGCCCGCATATTCCATCTCCTGGCGCTTTCTGCCTGCGAAAAAGAAGGAAGGCTTGAAGCATGGCCCAAGGCATCTATCTGGCTGCTCTGTAAATTTTGAGAACTAACCGATTCAGGAAGCTGCGGCATCTGCGGGAGCTGAGGCAACTCAGGTAGCTTTTCAAATTCCTCATCATTCTTCTTTCTGCTGAAAAGACCCATAAGAGAAAATATTTAAAGAGTATATAAATAGCTTTGTATAAACTTTAAAATCGTGACAGAAAAAACGAAAGATATTTATTCACCAGCCTCTCCAATAAAGCAATGGAGGATTCTCTCAAATTAATCCTTATTTAACTTTATTCAGTTTATCCAGGTATTTTAAAGAACAAAAATAAAAAGCAAAGGGTACAATAAATGAAAAAACCTAAAAAACGGGGCTCAAAAAGCTCAAAAAACGCGAAAAAGCTCTACCAAGACACATTAGGAGAGCTTGTTGAATCAGTAGCCGGAAAGCCAGGCATTGACATATTGAAAATCCTTGCAGACAAGCCAAACGTAAATGAATTCCTGATAGCCAAGATCCTCCACCTTACAATAAACCAAACCCGCAATATCCTCTATAAGCTTTCAGATAGAGGCATAGTATCCTTCAGCAGGAAGAAAGACAAAAGAAAAGGATGGTACACATATTTCTGGACACTGGATGTAGTAAGAGCTATTGAAACAGCAGAAAGCAGAATAAAAGAATTTATAAAAAACCTTCAAAACCAAAAGAAAAACAGAGAGAGCAGAAGATTCTATATCTGCAAGGCATGCAGCACGGAAGTGTCTGAGGAAACTGCCCTGCTCAACAATTTTACATGCCAGGAATGCGGAAAGGTATATGAATTGAATGAAAGCGGTGAATTGCTCAAAGACATTGATGAACGGACAAGCCGCTTTCAGTCAGAGCTTGAAAGGATAAGAGAAGTGTTGGGCACTGAAAGGACAAAAGTCAAGAAGAAAATAGATCTCAAAGGCAAGAGAGAAAAAGAAAAGAAAAAGATTTTAAGAAAGCAAAAAATGAATGAAAAGGCCAGAAATGACAGGAAGCTTGAAAGGAAGCTCAAAAGAATTGCAGAAAGACGCAGGGCGAAAAGGCACAAGATGAAAAAGGCGAAAAAACGCAAAGCAAAAAAAGTCAAAAAGCACAAAGTGAAAAAACTTAAACATTCAAAAAGCTCCGGGAGAAAAAGATGAATCATGCCACATTTAATAGAAGCTTTCTAAGCAGAATAAGCATAACAAACCTGCTGATACTGATAGATGTTATTGTTTTCATAATAGCATACATTCTCATATCATACAATCCGGATATTTTAAATTACATTGCTCTTTCTCCAAAACTCTTCATTGAGAATTATTACTTTTGGACTCTTTTAACGAGTATATTCATGCACGCAGGCATTGCGCACTTGTTTGTGAACATGCTCTCAATGTTCTTCATAGGAAACTTCATAGAAAAAATAATAGGAAGAAAAAGGTTTCTGTGGTTTTACTTGATATCAGGAATATTTGCCGGCTTGTTATTCGTTGTAGCCTCCTTTCTTCTCCCTAACTCATCAATTCTCGGCACAGGCTATAACATCGCGGCAGTCGGAGCTTCCGGAGCTCTGTTTGGAATAGCGGGGCTGATGATGCTCCTTACCCCGAACCTTCCAGTATATGCAATGTTCATCCCAATCCCCATAAAGTCAAAATATGCAATTCCGGGATTATTGATAGTAATAGCATTGATTTCAACAGCTTCGGGATGGCCCATAGGAAATATAGCCCATCTCGGAGGATTAATAGCAGGAATTATCTATGGCATGTACCTAAAAAACAAATACCAAAGAAAAGCAAGGGCGATAAGCATGTATTTCAGATGATTTAGATAATTTAAATAAAGTAATATGGCTGCTAAAAAATAAAAACAAAACAATTAATGCTAAAAACCAAACGGCTGATAATAGTAAAGCAAGTTCAGGCAACTACATTAATATGAGTGGTTTAATATTATTAGTAGAAGTTATCAGTTAATTAATAGTTATAAACAAGAATATCAGATGATGGATTTAACATTAATTAATTATCATCAGTAAAAATATTTATTAACAAATGTGGTTTAAAGTTAATGTCAAACATTAATTAATCATTATTAGTAAAAATATTTATTAACAAATGTGGTTTAAAGTTAATGTCAAACATTAATTAATCATTATTAGTAAAATATCTGTTGATAAATTATCATTATGAAAATCGTACTAAGAAAAAATGTCAAAAACAGCAGTTTCATAAGAGACAATTATGCTTCTTCATGGAATTTTATAAAAAGCTCAAGAAACTACATCCTCTTCGTGTTCTTTCTCTTTCTTCTGTTCATAACTATAGGAGTTATCTACCCTGTATTTTTAGAAGAACAGATAAAAGCTTATCTTCTAAACCTTTTTGAGAGTATTGAAACATATGGTTTTCTGCAACTCTTCCTGTTCATACTTAAGAATAATGCTTCAAGCGCATTGTTTGGAATGATTTTAGGGATTATCTTCGGCATATTTCCGATAATGGCAGTTGCAATGAACGGGTATGTCCTCGGGTTTGTGGCTGGAAAGAGTGTTGAAATTGCGGGGCTTCCAATCCTTCTAAGATTGATACCTCATGGAATCTTTGAAATTCCCGCAGTTTTTATTTCGCTTGGAATCGGTGCAAGGCTGGGACTCTCAATATTCACAAAAGCAGGCAGAAAGTCATTCAATGAAAACCTCAAAAATTCCATAAGAACTTTTGTATTCATAATTCTGCCTCTCCTGGTAATAGCTGCTCTGATAGAGTCAGCTCTGATAGTTTTAATGAGGTGATTACTAGTAATAGCCGCCCTGATTGAAGCGGCTCTGATAGTTTTAATGAGGTGATTCTACTCTGCTTCAGCTAAATCTATTGAATGTGCTTATTGATTATAGATTGTTATGCAGTATATTAATTCTTTGGCTAAAATACTGCATGTACAGATGCTGATTATAAATTATTAGATAATGCTAACTCTTCAGCTCGCTTATCCCAAGCATCAGGAGCAATAGCCCAATCATAATAACTCCAATAATCACCCCGCCCATCAGAAACTCCACCGCAGCTCTTCCCCAGTTCTCATAGTATCCTGCAACAAGAATTGGAGCTACTACAAGTATCAGTCCTATTAAGATTGTCAGGATTTTATTCATATTTCATGAAAAATTCCAGGATTTATAAGGATTATTGTGATGGCTTGCCTTCTTTACCAGACATCTTGTTATATATCCTAGGACTTCTCTCATTGACTGTCCTTAAAAGCTCAGGCTCAACAAAAGCTCTAATAAACTTCCCAAGGTGATACTCCAAGGAATCTTCCCTGCCCCAAATCCTTTCTCTGAATATATCTTCGGCTAATTGGCTTACACCGCTTATAACATGTATATTTCTTCCTCTGAATGAATAAGTAACTGAAGAAACATCAGTCATTCTCTCTCCGCAGCTCATCCTCGCTATTTCAATAGTGAGAGTATATGATTTTCTTTTTTTGCTTAAATTATCATCATTTAAATCAATTCCTCTTTCCAAAAAACCCCTTATTCTGTACCCTCCATCCCTTTCATCATAAAACACATGCATCTTCAAAAAAAACAAGAATCGCTTTATAAGCATTTATTCAGTGGGAAATAGATTTTATAATCCTAAAAACTCCAGGCATTTAACAAAAACCAGTTCAAATCCTGAACGCCCCCGACAGGATTTGAACCTGCGACCCCCTGCTCTCTCCGTATAAAATTTTATCACCTAGAAGGCAGGTGCTCTATCCAAGCTGAGCTACGAGGGCATCCCCCATGAATATCTTGAGCAAAAGACAATTTATAAACATATTCTCATATTGTTTATTTATGAAATTTGACATCACTTTTTTAGGTACGGGACAGGCAATCCCGACATCATCAAGAAATCATGTCGGCATACTTGTAAGTGGCTTTGGCGAGAATATGTTATTTGACTGCGGGGAGGGAATCCAGAGGCAGTTCCGGAAAGCTCATATAAGCCCGACAAAAATAACAAGGATATTTATAAGCCACTGGCATGGGGACCATGTACTTGGCCTGCCGGGGCTTCTTCAGACAATAAGCATGTCATTTGAGGACAAGAGCAAGAAAATAAGCATTTATGGCCCTCATGGAATTAAAAGAAAAATAGAAGACATAATCAGATTATTTCCCTTCTACAACAAATTAGACCTCGGCGTTCACGAAATTTCAGAAGGCGCTGTTCTTGAAAATAAGAACTTCCTCGTTAATGCTGCTTTAATGCACCACACCATTCCCTGTTTAGCTTATTCAATCATTGAAAAAGACCAGTTAAGAATTGACAAAGCCAGGTTAAAGAAGCTTAAAATTCCGAATTCTCCTCTCCTTGCAAAGCTCAAGCAGGGGAAAGACATAATAATTAATGGAAAGAAAATAAAGGCAGACTCCCTCACTCATTTGGAAAAAGGAAAAAAGATAACAATAATTCTTGATACAAAGCCAAACCAAAATGCAGTCAGGCTGGCAAAGAACTCTGATATTCTTATATGCGAGTCAACTTACGGGGATGCAGAGGAGGATATTGCCCTTGAATACAGCCACATGACTTCCCGCCAGGCCGCTCAGTTAGCTAAAGACTCCAAGTCAGAAAAACTCTTCCTCACTCATTTTTCCCAGAGATACGAAGGCAATGAAAAAGAATTATTAAGGCAGGCATCAGAAGTTTTCAAAGACGCCCAGCTGACAAAGGATTTAGATAAGCTGTCTATTTGACATTCTCTGTTAGCTAAAGCAAACAGATTTCTTGCGGAAAGCCTTAATTAAAGAGAAATTCCCATAGCTTGCTATGGTTGGGTAAAAACTATATAGCAAACATAATACTATTAGTTGATTTATGGTTGGGTAAAAGCCATATAGCAAACATAACATTATTAGTTGATAAAACCCTATAAATTTTTAGTCAATCGTTAAAGTTAAGTTGATGATGCATGTTTAGGATTATTGATAGTTATTACTCAAACACAAAGAGCTTACAAAAAAGTAATTTTTGACATGTAAATATTTCTGATGTGAAGTCCCGCGGCTTTCTTTTCTGAGGTTGACTGTCGGGGAGTACTCCCCTTACAGCTGCAGTCGGGAGCTTTAACAAAGCTCCCGCTAAATTTTAACTTACATCTTTTCCGGACAAGCAATAATATCCGGGTGATAAGTTAAAGCTTAATCTTTTTACTTTTTTCCAGCAGTTGATGCGGGAGCTATAAAAGAAATTGTGGCTCCTCTCAAAAAAGTCAGCCCAATGCTTCTCTTAACCTCTCCATTCTGGACTTCTTTTGCATTATCCAGCACTAAATTTATATGGATGTCAAACGCCAGCAAAGTCCCTACAAGCTGTTTGTCTTCGTTCAACTGCACAAGGATCTCTTTTCCCTTTGAGCTGTTCAAAAGGTCAAGAGGCCTCTCAATTCCATTAACCATGAATTATTTTCATAATACTTCTTTTTAAACCTTTAGGCGATAAAGAATCAGTGTCTTATCCTGAAATAAGGTCGCCTCGGCAAATAATTTATTATTGAAGACATAAAAATCTCTGCTAGCAGAAGCACGAGAATGAAATCAGGACAGCTGCAATGTTTTTTAAAGCGAAAGAAAGCTTTAAAAACTGCTCTCACAAACCTCTCTTTATGAAAGCAGGAAAGAAAATTTCCGGAGGATTATATCACGCCCCGCGAAAAAAGAAGCACTATGAAAAGAAGGGGCAGGCCCGCATAGTCAAGCTTGGAGAAACCAGGAAAAAAATTCTCAGAACCAGGGGAGGTCATGAAAAAACTATACTATTAAGCACCAACATAGCAAACATTCTTGATGCAAAGACAAAGAGCTCAAAGACAGCAAAGATAAAGAATGTCCTTGAAACCCCATCCAACCGCTTCCTTGCCAGGCAGAATGTTCTTCAAAAAAGCTCGCTCATTGAGACAGAGCTCGGCAAAGCGAGGATAACTAACCGCCCAAGCCAGGAAGGAAATGTACAGGCCATTCTTTTGAACGAGCAATAGTAAGCAATAATTTCTGAGTTCAAAGGAATGGAATTCTTTTGAACGAGCAATAGTAAGCAATAATTTCCGAGTTCAAAGGAATGGAATTCTTTTGTCTGATTAATTTTCCGTCGGAAAAGCTTTAAAAGCCACCGAAAGGTTTAAAAACCATTCGGAATTCAGCCATTCAATAAATCCATCCTAAAACTTCATTTAATCCAATGTCATATGTAAAAAAATGCCCTGAATGTGAAAGCATCAATCTGACTTACGACCCCCAAAGAGGAGAGGTAATATGCAATGACTGCGGACTTCTTGTAGAAGAAAAAATGGTTGACACCGGACATGAAGTCCACGCTCAGTTTGACAGATCAGAAAAAAAGTCCCGTGGAGGCGCTCCTTTAAGCATCCAGAAGTTTGACAAAGGGCTTACTACAAATGTAGGAGAAATTTCCGACATTTACAGGCTGGAAGGAAAGCAAACCCGTAAATTTCTGAGGCTGAAAAAATGGCAGGAAAGAGTTTCAACAAGCATTGAAAGAAACTTGAGGCTTGCAATGGCTGAGCTTAGGCGCGTTGCTTCTTTCCTTTCTCTGCCCAGAGTAGTCGGGGATGAAGCCGCAAGGGTATACAACTTTGTCCTCCAGAGGGGCCTGGTAAGAGGAAGGAGCATGGAGTCAGTAATTGCTGCCTGCATTTACGCCGCATGCAGGTCTTACAACATTCCAAGAACCCTTGATGAAATTGCTAACGCTTCGGATGTTGAGAGGAAGGAAATCGGAAGAACCTACCGCTTCATAATAAGAAAATTGTCAATCAAAGTAACTCCCTCCTCGCCAAAAGATTACATCTCAAGATTTGCTTCAATCCTCAGCCTCTCTCCAAAAACTCAGAATGAATCTCTTAAAATCCTGAAGAAAGCAGATATTTCCGAGCTTACAAGCGGAAGAGGCCCGGCAGGAATAGCAGCCGCAGCTCTCTACGTGGCTGCTCTTATCAATGATGAAAAGAAAACCCAGAGGGAAGTTGCCGACGTTGCAGGCATTACAGAAGTTACAATAAGAAACAGATACAAGGAGCTCATTGAGCGTCTGGATCTGGAAGACAAGCTCAAGATAAAGGAAGCTGAAGAAAAAAGCAAGGCCCTGAAGGAAAAGCAGAAAGAGAAAAAATAGCCATCATCTGTGATATCATCTATCAGAGGATAATAATTACTACATATTGCTAATCCTGTATTAGATTAGGTGAGCAGTGTAAATCCGCACTAAGTTTTAACTCTAATATAACTATTATCAATAACATTTAATAAGCATAAGTCAATATGATCATAATCACTATAAATAACATTCTCAACATTAATTAATATGTTAGACACTTGCATGCAGCTTAGAGCAGCGTTTTACAGGTTATTGGTCGATTATTTCTTGTTCTAAGGTAATTTACTGGTGCGAAAATGTCCTAATCACTTAGATTATTAATAAATTACCAAGATTGGAGTATCTCCGATACAGCCGCAATTGAATAATAGAATCAGGAATTACCATTAACTTTAATCCGATTATGTAAGCATCAATAAGTACTTGATAGTACTTGCCATCACTGATAACCTAATAACTTTGCTCGTTTCTAAATTAATTATTTTACTCTCTTTTCATAATATTATAATTATCTTGCTTTAGAGCTATCTATCGGAGATACTGTATTTATGAAAAATCAATTAAAGCCGCATATTAAACGGGCAATTAACAATTATACAATCAGCTTATGCCATCGCCTTACAGATTACCAGTTTATTATTCTTGTTTATAAATATAGATTTTTATACCCCCTCATCTTTTTGACTGCATGGCTTTTAATCTTCTAAAGGAAGGTTGATTGTCAAGGAAACCTTGGTTTCCTTACACAGGCGGAGATGCCGGAGCCCGGTCAAACGGATTGCGCTTAGGTCGAGCGAAGGAATGAATATTGTCTCTGTGAATTCGTTCGCGAGAAGCAGAGCGAAGGAATGAATATTGTCTCTGTGAATTCGTTCGTAAGAAACGCAATGGCTTAGTGCCTGCAGAGGTTCAAATCCTCTTCTCCGCATGCCAGTGTCTAAACTATTTAATTACAACAAACAAAAGATTTATAAACTAACATAATTATTTAACATGATGACTAAAAGTTATGCACCAAGAATAGCCAGTACAGTTATTGCGGGTTCTCTTGCTCTGGCATCGCTTGGATGCAATACATCCATGAGCTTTGTTTATCCAAAACAAGCAAAGCCTACTCTTCCTAATAATGTAGTTAATAATTATAATTTGGGCGAAATTAATTCTAATGAAGAAAATTTCTCCATTCCCCGTATTTCTCTTTGCGGCGAGGATTATTATGTTATGCCTCTTTCCGGTCCTAAAGGCGAAGAGTTGGCTAATCCCACTCTCCCCAGTGTTTATTTGATTCCTTCTAATCAAGTAAAGTCCAGAATTACTCTGTCTCAAGTTGGTGTTCCTGGAGGAAAGGCTTCCATTGATTCACCGGGTGGTTTCACTTTCATGCCTTACAGTGTCGAGTTTGATACTGCCACTACTTCCGGCAAAGCTTTGCTAAAACCTAGAGACCCTAAAAATGATAATGGTTTGTCCAGGATTGTCATTCCTTCAATAACATTCCCGGATTTCAGGCCCAATAGCAGCCAATCAGGCATCAGCCTTGAGTCTATTACTAATAAAGACTTGCCTTTTGCTACTCAGACATTCAGTGCCGGAAGCAATAGCTCTACTTATGTTGTTATTCCCATGAATAAAGATAAACAGGACTTTGCCTCTAATCTCCCTAAAAATGACGTTCTTTCCATGTTCTTCTTGGACGTGGATTCTAAAAATGGGTTTGACATTGAAAGGGGAGGAAGCACAGACCATCCAGAGCACCCAAGAATTTGGGGTAAATTCATCGTCTTTGTTAAAAAATCTTTAAATGATTATGTCAATGAGCGCGGGCTAAAGCAAGTTTCTAAACCTCAAGTTTCTGTTCCTCCCGCAGCTACTGGCGCACCAAACCAAAACAAGCCTTAGATACATCCCGCCGTAAGTGCCCGCTAATGCTTTAATATACAAGATATATCTTCATCAATTAATACATAATTCTTTTCCGGACAAGCGATATAAATTTCAAGAACTATTTCATAGATATAATAAAAGATATAATTAATTGAACAAAATAGCATGTCTTTCCCTTGATAGTCAATGACTGACTGTTCAACTATTGAAGTCCTTGACTATAATAGTATTGATAATAATAGCAATACTACAATTCTCATCTTGGATTCTGATTAACATCCCCCGTTGCGCCCTGCTCTAAACAAAGGCCAGATTTATCCTGTATTTTAAACTGTCTCTTCATATCGCAGAATATCCTCCTTGCTTCAGACTCCGTTAGAAGAGAATCATACTTTTTATCGAAATGTTTTCCTTCTGTTAAAAAAGGATAATCAGTATCATATAAATCAAAGAAGATAACCCTATAAAATGCCTTATCATACAATTCGCGGTTTGGATTATAAAAGACAACTTCGGGGAATTCATCATTGAAGCCATAAGATTTTAATATTTTCCTTATCATTTCTAGCTCACTCTTAGCAGAGAAGATATCTCTTATAACCTCCACTTCTATGGAACTCATGTCATCAATGAAATCTTTACTGAGAGAAGTAGCAGAGTTTATCCACTCTTCTGATTCCTCGCCGTCAAAGCTCCCTATAACATTAGTCATAACTATGCTCTGTACTACTTCAAGATTAGCATTCCACCTGAAAGCAAAATAATCGCTGGATTCAGTGGAAAAGAAGTCTCTTGGATCATAGCGCAAAATGAGTATTGGATAGAGAGAATCCCTCGCTTCTGACACCCATCTTGTTGTTTCTTTTTTCATATAAGCTTTACGGGCAGATTCTTGAGAATCACTGGGCTTTATTGCAGTCGGTCCTAAAGCCAGCCCTACTTCTATAAAGGGTCCTGATTTCCTTGCTCTGAGTGCTTCCTGCTCATAAAGGTTTCTGGAAGAATCTCTAAGAAGTAAATCAGCATCAATATAATAAAAAGAATCTTGGTATCCCAGCACAGTGGGAGTATCAAAACTAATCGTAAATTTCCCTAAACCTGCCTCTTCTGCCGATATTTCATGGGAAACAGTAGCAAACAAAACGTCTTTGGGATAATCAATTTTGTAAAAAGACAAAGCGACTTTGTCGCTAGCAACACATGGCCCTTCAATATTTACTATGACATCTACACTCTGCCCTGGCGTAGCTCTTTGAGGAATGTTATAACTTTTTATTTTGCAGTCTTGTATGAAAGTTTGTGTTAGAGTGCCTGAAGAAGATTGTGTTGATTGACTCGCTGCTACAAATTTTATCTTCTCAAACTCTTCCATTCCTCCCATATATGCCTTGCTTCTTGATATGCTTGATAAGTCCTTATTTATTGGATATATTTTAAAATAGTATTCTCCTTCGGCCAGTGGTTTGAGTTTCTCAACATTCACTGTTCCGTCCTTTTTATCTTCTTCATTTATTGTTATTGGATTATAGTTCACCCCTATTTTATTATCTGGGTCTGTGGGTATTGCTTCTATTGATAGTCTATCCCAGTTGCTACATGGTCCTTGTATTCCTATTAGCATATCATATTCTTTGTCTATTGCTACTTCCCTTAGCACATTATATGCTGTTACTTCGCAATCCTGTACAGAATTGTCTGGTTGATCTGCCACCCCCTCCCCCTTCGTCACTATAAACTCCTGCCCCGCTTTGTCTTTTCCGCTGTATTCTTCGCTGAATTTCTGGTTTCCCCTTCCCTCTCCTGTTTCCAGGTAATATAATTCCAAGTCAAGATAATACTTTCCTGCATCTGACAGCGACGGCAGATTCACATATGATTCCCTTGCCCTTGCTTCTTCAGCCGTTATGCTGTCTTCATATCCGGATACTTGCGTATTATAATCAGAGAATTTTTGCATCATATTGATATTTATTTTATTCCAGTATTTGCATTCCCCCCTGAATTTTATCTTTGCAGGTATTTTCTGTCCTGTTTTAATTCCGCTCGGCACAGCATATCCTGTTATCGTGCAGTCCTTCCTTGCATCCGCTAATGTCTTTGCTGCCTGTTTGTTGACATTCGTCTCTATTCTATCCTGTTCAGAAAGGTATGTCTGCTTCACTATTGATGCATGTACTTTGTACTTCATGTCTGCTGCCTGCACCTTAATGTAGGACGGGCTTGAAGCAGCCTGCTGCTGCTCAATCAACGTCAATTTATCAAGTATCGCCTGCACTTCATTATCGCTTAGCTCTTTCTTTAATTCGTTCTTGCCATTTACAAAAACTTCTCCCTCCACTCCGTCAATGCTCGCCTGCACCTGCGCCGGAGACTGCTGTGCTAATTCTAAACTTATCTCCCCAAGAGTCTTCCCTTCAATATTCTTATCCTTTATCACATCCTTTACTGTGTTTGTGTCAAGCCAGCACCTTATCCTTCTCTGCTCATCGCAATATCCCACATCTCTCCACTTAGTGCTTTCAGCTCCGCTTGAAGGCCCCGCATTCTGCCCGGGATTCTGGGCGGAGCATACTCTTATTATTCCCCTCTTATACATTTCAGGATTCAAAACTCCGCTCGCTGCATCTTCAATGTTGAAGTCAATCGCTGAATAGATGCTGCTGTCTCCATTAATGCACTGCTCTTCCGTCTGTATATTGACATTTGTCGCCTGCTCCCTTGCATATTCATCAGCTGCCCTCTGGACTAAGTAATCAGTTGACACTTTTTCAAATCCGCATTCATCCTTTCCGTTAATATTCACACATAATTCTTTGTATCCGCTTGGGGCGGTGAATTCAACTTTCTGCGAGTCATACTGCCCCAAAGGCACGAACCCCTGCCTGACATTAATCCTGTCCTGCGAAGAATAAAGCCCGCTCTGGGGAGGATTCTTTAAGTAAATTGTAAAGTAAGTTCCCTTATCCCTTCCGGCATAAATATGATAGAACACATTGTACTGTGATGTTGGTGGAACAGTAGCTTCGCTGTAAGGAATTTCGTCAAACTCTGCATAGAACTGCACGGGACTTTCCGGCTTTAGTAATGCATCAAATAAGTCTCCGCTATTAGGATAATTTGCAGATACGAACGACTTGCATACTTCACTCCCTATGTCAGCAGTACTTCTCGCCTTGAACGCTGCAAAAGCATTCTGTCCATAGACTTGTGTAAAGTAATTAAACGATTTGTCTGCCGTACTCCATGCCTTCTGGAAATTGCTGTACTCCCCTCCTGCCCTTGCGCTCCCGCTTCCTGTCAGTCCTTCTATAAGCTTTGGTATTCCCGCCTTTGCCAATGGAGCTGCCTGCCTCCAGAAGAACTCGCACATATAAATTGAGCGCACTTCATCGCATAATCCGACGTATTGTCCTGTGTTGAGGCTTTCCTGTAAACAATCTCTGTGAGATTTCAATACGCTCGTATATGCATCAAGTCCTGCATATACTCCTGTTAAGCATACCGGAACATAAATTCCTTCCTTAGCATTCGGCAGACATAAGGCAATGCTTCCTACTATTCCTGACTGTACCACATCATCAACTCTATAAGCTCCTCCGAGGTCGCACCTTGAGCTCGGGCAAAGAACAGGGTCGCACAGATTAAACATTATATTGCAGTCCTTTGCACTCATGAAGTCCTGGCACTGTGTTCCTACAGCACTTGATGCTATTCTTGCAACATCGTATGTACTTCCAAGTATTGATACCTTACTCCTGCCCTGGTCATACTTTCCTGCCTGCTGTATCGCCTGCTGCGCCCTGTTAATCATCCTTGTTGTCTCTTCTTTTGAAAAGCAGTAGCTTTGGTCAAGAGGAGTCCCCCTATCAAGATTTATCTGGAAGCAGGTGCTTTTATCGTCGGCATCAATGTCAAATTCTTCAAGCCCATTCCTTCCGACATTGCACACCCAGAACGTCCTCAACTGCCCTGCTTCAGTGTACGGAGCTAACTCGCTATCCTTCATTGCAACATACCATCCTCTCTGATCATCAATCGGCACTACTGCCGGCAATCCAGCGAACTGCCCGCTCGTGAAGTATTTTACTTTAGGCTCTCTGTAGTAATTAGAGCATTCCACCTGCGTTGCAGGAATTGCTTTGAGAGTTGATATCTTTGATGCAGCAAGGACATCATTATAATTGTCCTGATTAAATCCTGTCTTGCTTCCGGAAACATCAACAGTTATCATTCTCTGTGAATTAACAGCATCAAGAGCAATATTTCCCTTAACATCTGGAGTCGTCACAGGTATGAGCATTAGCTTGCCCGCTAAGTCCTTACTCCTGTCGGGCAGCACAGCAGAAGAGCTGGGAGAAACTGCAAGTAACGCATATCTCCCATTATCAAGCCCGCTAATATTTCCTATCTTCCTCTCCTTCACTTCAATTACTTCCAATTCTGCAGGCCTCGTGTCTGGAGAGTAAGCAGAATAAACCTTTCCTCCGCTATCTCCCAACAGTTTCGCAAATCCCGATACAGACGGTTCGGGCCTTGAATACATATTTGAGAAAAATCCATTGAGCCTCTGTCCTCCAAGTTCCTGATTGTTAATTGTTAAGTCTCCTCCCCCGTAAGTCTGCGAAGCAGTCATTATCTTCTTCGCATCACTTATAGTAAATGCTCCTCTGTTATATGCATCAATTATTGCCTCCTTGCTTGTAAATATCCCTCCATCTCCGCATATTATCTTAGAATTTCCTGGCATTACTTCAGCCTTCCTTCCCTTTAGGCTTCCGTCACACACATCATCAGCGAACTGCGAGATAAATTTCTGCTGCGAGCCTTTAATATCATTCTCGTCATAAACTGCTTCAAAGTTACCATTCACTCTCTCTTCAGCTTCCTTCTGCCTCTGAACTTCCTTCTCAATATCATCATTATGTTTCAGAAGGCAGCCATCAACCGTAGCATACTTGTCCTTATTCAGTCCCTCATTTACTTCCTTAGTACATTGGTCAAACCATCCTCCCGGCCCCCTCATCACTTCAGTCCTTGCGCTCGCTCCTCCTCCCGTATTTGCTATGAAATTCTTTACAAACAAAGCTGTGCTTCCCGCAAGGCACATTGCCTTTCCTGCTTTTACTGCTTCTCCAAGATTCTTTGTAATACCACTCCACCTCTCAATACTTTCATTGATATTCTTAATCATCTCTTCAGTCTTGTCAGGGGATATTTTCAGACTCCTCTTCTCAATCCCCACTCCGAAAGTGAAATTTCCCGTTGTTCCCGCCCTCGGCACTTCCGGCACAATCTCCACTTTGATTTCCGCTTTAAGGTTTATTTTTTCAAGTTTTACATTTTCTCCTGCAGTCAATCCAGGAATATTCAGCCCTTCCATGCTTCCAAGAGTCTGTCCCTCTTTCATAACATAATTCCCCGTCCTTGTGCTCTTCTGCCCCGTCGCAGCATTAACTTCTGTCACTTTAGTCTGCAGTATTATTGAATCAATTTTTATCTCCCTTATTCTCGCCCACGCTTCATCAGTTTCGTTTGCCTTGCCGTCGTTGTCGCTGTCCCTGAAATAAATATAATCCCCTATTCTTCTTTCCTCGTTGACAGGCCTGTTAAAAACCACGCTCGCGTCGCTGGCTGCAGGATATCTGTAATCAATCATAGAAACTGAATGTACTGCAAAATTAACGCTCACTAATGAATTTGCCCGCTCATAACTGTACTTCTTCAATTGAGCCAGCCTCTGCTCTGCAACTAACGCTGCGCTCGTTCCGGGATATTTTGATATTATTTTTTCATGTATCTCTGCCTCCATCTTAAACTGCCCAAGCTGCAGAGCTATCTGCGCCACGTCCTGCAGCTCTGCAAGCCCGTAATATTCACCCGTTTCCTTCTTTTCAGAAGTGTATAAATCCACTACCAGGAATGCATTTTCTTTTGCAAGGGCAAAATTGTCAATTATCTTTTTCGCCTTTGCAGGCTCAACATCCTTCAGCACATCCTCCCACCTCAGGTCCTTCGTTCCTAAACTCTGATCCAATTCATTTATCTCCAGATCAAAGCTCTTCTTAGGGCATGATATCTTCGCAACTGCCTTCTCCAGCCCGTTATTCTTAGCCCTTTCAGTTATCTGAATGCTTCTCACAACGCACTGCTCGTTAAGGAATTTCCCTCCCTCATACAGCCATAAATAATCATCGTCCACTCTTAGCTTAATTTTCTGCTTCGGCGCTTCTGCTTCCATAAACTTAACTCTCACTCCTGCACTGCAATAAAATCCTGGTAGATAGACTATCTGAGACTGCTCCCCCAACTTCAGATTAAGAGTATTTACTTTAGTGTCAACATCCTTATATATTGAAACTCTTGCTGCCTGCCCGTCAACTGCAAGTTCATCCAATCTCAAGTAAGCATTCCCCTTGAAGAACCCATACTCCTTGTAATCTGCCTTCCATTTCTCATCTTCAAGATCCTGAAGGAAGAACTCGCTCCTTCCCGCCCCGAATACCTTTTTCACATCGTATTTTAAATTTGCTGTCAGATTGAATACAACTGACTCTGGCATGTCCGCTTCTTTCGGAATTTGCTTCAAAACAACTACAACATATCCTAAATTGCTCCCTATATTCGCCGGCCCGGGCGATGCAAACAGATTATCCTTCGTCGCTGTTGCCGCCCTGTAAGGATAAAAAGATATACCGGCTACTGATTCTGGAATTGGCGAGCCAGCCGGCATCCGGGGATTTATTTTTATTAGTTTTAGGTTTTCTTGTTTTTGTATATTTGATATGTTCAATCCTTCAATAGCACCTATTTGCTGCCCCGACTTCATACTATAAGTTGCTGTTTTTGATTCGTTATTCTCGTTTGTTATTTGTGCCTGCAGTATTACTTCTGAGTCTTTTATATCAGTTATTTTCACCCAGTTTTTTCTTTTTTCTTCTCCGTAGATATAATCATTAATTTTCTTGTTTACTGATATTCCACCTCTGTCAAACTGCACGCTTGCATCAGCCGCCGGCGATGAAACTCCCGCAAAGCTTACTGATTGTATCTCACCAATATCAACCATCGGATTAATCTTCACTGCAGTTACCGGACAAAAGACCGGAACATTCTGGCTCTCCAGCAAATCACTCCTCACTACGCTCGGCGAGCAGCTTCCCGGAAGAATTTCAAGTACGAAGTCCTGCCTTGCAGTGCATAAAGAATCGCTCACCCCCAATCCTGGCCAGAAACTCCCGTAATTCAATCCCCTTTCACTATTAAAAGTCTGGAAGCTCGGAGAGTAATATTGTGATGTCGCAGGTCCATTAGTTGTCTTGCTGATGAAAGAAGAAAAAGGCTGAGAAGAATGCTGTAGTGTCGGTGTCTGATATGTTGCCTGTGCCCGCACTTCAGCCAGATTTACAGCCAAGACCACACTTACTAATATTAACATAACACCAATTATAACTAACCTAAATAACTTCAGCCTATTTCTCCTGCTCAACGTGCTTCTCATTTGATTTTAATATTCAGTTTATTTGTTAACTATAGCAACAGACTTAAGTATTTGACCATTTTGTCTGTTGCTGTATTCGAGAGAACAAAAAACATGGTAAAACATTTTGGTCTCTCGTTATAATTTATTTTCATTCATTAATTTGATATTACCTATATTTTATTTATTGACTAAATTTGATATTATTATTCAGTCTATTTTGATTATTTTTGATTTTGCCGGTAAACCCATACTGATAATGTTATACCCTCATCGCCAAATTATGTTAAACCCTCATCGTCAAGTTAGGTTATGCCTGTTTATATGTTATCAGTGATTTTTTATTGATTGCTCAACACGCTCTCTTAGTTTTTATTTTATTTATTGACTAAATTTGATATCATCACTTATTTTATATTCATTCAATTGTTTTTCTTGCACATTTATTGCACATTTATCTTTTATGTCATTTATTTTATTATTATGCTCAATTTCTTAGCGTCAGCGAGAGTGTACGAAGTCTGCAGTGCTTCAATTGTTCTTGGAATCGGCAGGCGGGGTATTCCAACTTCAACCACCTTACCACTTCTCAACTGGCTTTGGGTAAAGTAATCACTTACTCTTCCTCCTCCTGCCAATGCGTACTGCAGTTTCTGCCCGGGTATCGTAACTTTGTAGCACTCTTCCTTAGTAAATCCAAACACTCCTGCAAACCCGGGCCTCGGAACATCAAAGCACTTTGTTTCCCTGCTTGCTGGAATGGTGATATTAGTATTCTCATAAACATATGCTGTAACATTATATGCTCCGTCGGAAAGCATTATAGTCTTCTGCTCCGGCCACACAAGAGTCTTAATGCTCCTGCCAGTTTTCTCAGGAACAAAATAAACAAACGCCTGGCTGCCTTTATCAGCGCCTATAGCTCCCCCGTCATCATAGCTTACATTAACAGCAAACTCATACATCTTATCCATCAGAATATTCGCAGTTGTTTCGTTGTTTGTAGATATCTGGTGTGTTGTCATTTCGTATCCTTCAGCCTTGGCTGTTAAAGCTCCATTAACGCATTGCGGAGCATTCAGAATTGCCGACGAAACTCCGGCCGTGCTTCCGCTTCCGGAACCTTCAGATTTAGTCTCTCCTAAATAACATCCTTCATTAAGGCACTTGAATGACACCTGCGCCTCAACAGGAGCAAGAGTTGCAGAATCGTAAGTAAAGACTTCTACTGTTTTCACTTTGTACTTGCATATGGTATTTTCCACTCCTTCATAGACTTCCCTGACGCTCTGCCTTGCTTTATTTCCCCTGACAATGACCTGCATTGGATATTGGAAGAATTCTCCACTTCCATCATTATCAAACACCTGCACTAACACAGGATAATCCAAATTATACACAAAATGGTAGGGCACATAGCAGAACCCTAATATTCCAAGCCCTTCCTGATTTCCGACTGGCTCTGCCAAAAGCATCCCGTCCTCAACTCCTTCAATTCCCATGCTGGTAAACCAGTCCTTTGAATACCTGAAGTAGACATCCAGTCCGTCGCTTGGTATTTTCTGCGTGAAGTATTTGTCTTTCTTATTCATTGTCCCCACATTCTTGCCTTCGTCAAGTTTTATCTGCTGCACATTCGCTTCAAGAGCATTTCTTAAATCATTGAACACGTCTTTCTCCTTCCAGAATTTAGGTGCGCATGATATTTCCACTCCGTCAACAGGAGCATAAAGCCTTATTACATCAACAGTATAATTTTCAAGGAACGCTTCAGCAAGCTCCTTATTGAATATCTCCAGCGCCTTGTCATATAATTTTCCCAGACTGCTCTTCACTTCTGCTTCATGCTTTTCTATTCTTGATGACGCATCTTCAAAGCTATACACTGCCCCATCCTCAATAACCACTGCTACTTCGCCGTCCCTTATTTCTGTTTCCACATTCCTCACTTCCCTGTCAACACTAAATCCCTGCCCCGCAAAATTCTCAAAATTGCATCTATCAATCCTTGACTCAATAAAGTTACTCAGCTGCTCTTCCATGGAATTCTTCGTCGGTGCCTGCTGTACAATATCCCCGTCATTCATATAGAACCAGTAGGATACTGAATCTCCTAAGAAGTTCATCCGCGATGATAATGGCTGGTATGGAGTTCCCCTCACAAACTCCGGCTCTTCAATCCATCCCCCCTTCCCTTCAAGGGCTAATACGCCTTCCTGCGTTATTTCTTCAATGCAGCTCAGGTAATAACTCTCAAGAGGCTGGAACTGCTGGGGCACTTGCACAGCAGTAATGCTTGGCCTTACTGCAGTATAAAGAATAATACCTGCAACAATCACTATTGCAATAATAATAAAAACAGTCGCCTGGCCCCTCTTATTCCCCCTCTTATTCCCCCTCTTATTTTCCCCCCTAATCCTCTTAATGAACATCCAAAAAACAATGAAACGCGATATATAAACTTTAAGATGATTGAGGGGTATCATGGCCCCACGCAGAATTGAACTGCGGAATCATCCACGTCAAGGATGCAGTTTGCCACTAGCTTATGAGGCCCCAGAATTAACTGAAATTGATTATTATTAAATCTTTTCTCAGAACTAATTTACTAACAACATGCTGTGTTGCACGATTATAGCATAATCATGTCCATAATACTAACTTTTATCTTATATCTCTTGAATATAGGGATTATTTGAGCTAAGTCTTTTGTTTCTATTAAGATAACTGCATTGCTAATTTTTTTGTATTCTAATCTATCAAGAATTCCCTTTCTGTTGTAAGTATAGTTGCTTTTGTTTGAATTATCCTTATAGCCATATAATGCTCTATGGATAAGCGTCTTTTTTGTAACTGAAACCCCTTTAAGAAAATACTTGAGAATTGAGACTTTCTTCATCTATATTCTATGATATAACAATATATAAATATTGTTACGTATACTTAAATATACGTAAATGGTAAATAAAAAGAGTGGATATATTGATAATCGTGATTGGAAAAAGTACAATCAGGAATTGATTATGAGAGGATATTTCTATTTTAATCCGGAATTCTTAAGCAAGTGGAATGATGAAATAAAGCAGGCTAATGCCGGAAAGGTAGGTGAACCTTACCTTTACCCCATCTCAATGATAAAGTTTCTTGCAGTTTTACACTGCAAGGGTTTCGATTATAGAGCTTTAGAAGGATTCATGAAATCATTATCTGAAAGATACGAAATTCAGTTTCCAGTAATAAGTTATAGCCAAATTTGTCGTCGTGTAAATGCTTTAGAAATTGAATTCAAGATACTTGAAGAAGACATGAAAGATTATCTTGAAGTCGGAATTGATGGTTCTGGAGAAAAATCAACTAAACGTGGTGGGTGGATGAGAGAAGCATGGAAAATAAAAAAAGGGTGGATAAAAGTAGTAATAATGGGAACTAAAAATAAAGAAAACAAAAAGTATGTTATAGACATTAGAGCAGGTAATGAAAAAACCGATGAAAGAAAAGCAGCAAGAGGAATGATTAGAAAAAATCAAGAAAACATAGGAAAACTTGATGCAGACGGATTACATGATAACAGGAAAATGTTCAACTTATGTGAAAAATACAGAATTGCTACAGCAATAAAGATAAGAAAGAATGCTTCAACAAAACCAAAGAATTCTCCAAGAAGAAAAGAAGAAGTAATAATCTACAAAAGCATGCCACACGAAGAATGGGTCAGAGAAAAAGGATACGGCATGAGATGGCCTCTAACAGAAGGAATATTCTCAGGATGCAAAAGAATATTCGGAGAATACGTAAGCGCAACAAAGAAAAGAAACATGTACCACGAAGTAAAAATGAAATTCTGGGCTTACAATCAATTAGTACAACTGAATAACTAACAAGATAGCGAAAGCTGTGTTGAATTTAAAGAATCATGCAACACAGCAATAAGGATAAG
>Ga0209541_10002671_pt1 | contig 33480 bp, 37 predicted proteins | sample RifCSPlowO2_01_FD_184027 | JGI IMG/M metagenome (GOLD analysis project Ga0209541, IMG submission 184027) | Groundwater microbial communities from Rifle, Colorado - Rifle CSP2_plank lowO2_0.1 (SPAdes) (version 2) | ecosystem: Environmental > Aquatic > Deep subsurface > Groundwater | place...
AAACGTGTGCATTCTCCAAATCAGTGGAGATGCACGAGATAGTTATTAGGTGGTTTATTCAACAATATAATGAGGAGATATTATCAGTCATTTGTTAACACTGCCATGATTTTCATGCATAATATTTCTGAGCAACGGCTTTATTTACTTTTCTTCCTAATTCGATTGTGTCTGTTTCAGTAAGTGTACTTTTTTGAAGAAGGCGGTCCATTTCTTTGAGAAGGCTTAGTTTTTTTTTGATGGCTTCTCGAGCGACGGCGCTCCAATTAATTTCAGGGTAGGATTCCATTTCTAGTTTCATTTCTTCGGGTATTGCAAGGGTTATACTGACCATATTTATGCCTCCGTATATTCTGTGTAAACTGTTTAAACTGTTTTTATATTTAAATGTTACGGTTGTTTTTTCGTATGTACTTTTAGTATTACTGTTTCCCAAACGTTTATAAAATCAGAGTTTATTTCTTTGATTTATGGAAAAAAATGTGGCAAAAAAGGTAGGTGCACCAACTGTTTCAAAGACTCCCTCGAGTTCTCCTGCAAATTTTCCAAAGAGTTCTGAGCCGCTTAAAAATACTAAAGATACCAAAGACACCAAAGGTCTTACCGCGTCAAAAGAAGATGAGTTTTCGGAGTGGTTTACGCAGTTGATTCAGAAGGCGGAACTTATTGAATATAGTCCGGTGTCAGGGTGTTATATTTTACGTCCGAATGCGTATGCGATTTGGGAGAAAGTGCAGGCGTTTTTTGATGATCTGATTAAAAAAGATGGGGTAAAGAATGCGTATTTTCCGCTGTTTATTCCAGAGTCGCTGTTGACTAAAGAGAAGAAGCATGTTGAAGGGTTTGCACCTGAGGTTGCGTGGGTTGATTATGGTGGGGATACAAAGTTAGGTGAGCGGTTAGCGGTGCGACCGACTTCGGAAACGATTATGTATGATGCGTATGCGAAGTGGATTCGCTCGCATGCGGATTTGCCGCTGCGGTTGAATCAGTGGTGTAATGTGGTGCGTTGGGAGTTTAAGCATTGTACGCCGTTTTTGCGATCGCGAGAATTTTTATGGCAAGAGGGGCATACGGCGTTTGCCACGCGAGAGGAGGCGGTGAAAGAGACGTATACAATTTTAGATTTTTATGCACGGGTATTTGAGGAGTTATATGCAGTGCCGGTGTTGAAAGGTAGAAAGTCGGAAGGGGAGAAGTTTGCAGGGGCGGAGTACACGTTATCAGTTGAAGCGTTTTTACCAAATGGGAAAGCGATTCAGGGAGCAACGTCACATTGTTTAGGGCAGAATTTTGCGCGCGCGTTTGAGATTTCGTTTCTGGATGAGAACTCAGAGAAACAATTTGTGTGGCAGAATTCGTGGGGGATTTCGACGCGATCGATTGGGGTTATGATTTTAATGCATTCAGATGCGAAGGGATTAATTGTGCCGCCACGAGTTGCGCCGTTGCAGGTGGTAATTGTTCCGATATTGTTTGATGCGACTAGAGAATTAGTATTGCAGGAAGCGGAACGAGTACGGCGGGCACTTGTTGATGTGGGAGTGAGTGTTCGTTTGGATGATCGTGATAAGTATACGCCGGGGTGGAAGTATAATGAGTGGGAGATGAAAGGTGTGCCGGTACGTATTGAGATTGGTCCAAAGGATGTTGAGAAGAAACAGGTTGTGATTGTGCGGCGGGATATTGGACAAAAACAATTTGTGGCGATTAAAGATGTTGCGTTGCAGGTGCCAAAGTTGTTAGGGCAGATGCAACAAGAGATGTTGGCAAAAGCGCAGAAATTATTGCAGTCGAGTATTGTTGCGGTGAAGAGTGTTGCGGAGTTGGAGAGTGTGGTTTTGCAGAAGAAGATGGGAGTTGCTATGTGGTGTGGTGATTCTTTGTGTGAAGAGAAGATTAAAGAGAAAACAGGGGCGAAGTCGCTTAATGCACCGCTTGAGCAGCCGTCGGTTGTGAAAGGAGAGAAGTGTTTTGCGTGCGGTGGGAAGTCTACATCGTGGTTTTATTTTGGGAAGAGTTATTGAAGAATAGATTGTAATGGCAACGTATGATGATTTTTTGAAATTGGACATTCGTGTGGGCAAAATTATAGAAGTTGAGGATTTTCCTGAAGCGAAGAAACCGGCCTATAAATTAAAAGTGGATTTAGGCAGTGAGATTGGAATCAAAAATTCCAGTGTGCAAGTGGTTAAAAATTATTCAAAAGAAAAATTGAATGGGAAATTAGTTCTTTGTGTGGTGAATTTTCCGGCACGAAAAATTGGTCCTTTTCTTTCTGAGGTTTTGACATTAGGAGTGCCTGATCATGCGAGTGAATGTGTTTTAATTCAACCTGAGCGGGAAGTTCCTATAGGGGGAAAATTGTATTAGATTTGAATATTTTAATAAAGAGATTTTTATTTTTGATATTTTTTAAAGATATGTTTAAATATTATTTGAATATTGTTTCTTTATGGCGTTGACATTACAAGAAATTGGGGACTTATTGAAAGAGGTGTCACTATGGCAATTGGTTGATGGGCATATTGAGCGGACGTTTGTGTTTGAGCGGTTTGTTGATGCGATTGAGTTTGTGAATATCGTTGCAGAAATTGCGGAATCAGCAGGGCATCATCCGGATATAGATGTACGTTATACTTCTGTAAAACTAGTGCTTGTTACTCATGATGCGGGTGGGTTGACAGGTAAAGATTTTGATGTGGCGAAGAGGATTGATGGGGTTAAATAGGGGAACGTGAATTTAAGTGAATTTTGCAAGCGAAAAGTTTATATATTTGTGTATACATATGTATACTTATGGCCAAATTGATTCATGTTTCAGATGATGTGTATGAAGGTCTTACACTGTTGAAAGGAAAAGAAAGTTATTCTTATGTCATTCGAAAACTCATGCAGCAAAAGAGGTTAAAAGAAAAGTTCTTGACATTTTATGGTAAAGGAGGAATTGAGCCTGGGAAAGTTGAGCAACTTCGCAGTCTTTGGTCTAAATGGTCAGAAAAATATGTTTAGATTCTGATGTACTTATTGCTTTTCTTCATAAAGATGAACGAGTCAAAGACTTACTTACTTCTGCTGATGCAGAATTTTATATTACGGCGGTAAATACTTTTGAAGTGTGGTATGGACGAAAAAAATCAGGATTAATTTCAGAGCTTCTTCCACTTTTACCGGCATTAGCGTTTGATGAGGCAACGGCACGTTTTGCTGCGGATATACTTCGTTCATTAAAAAGCCAAGGGCAATTGTTAGAAATGAGAGATTTATTTATTGCGGCAATTTGTATTAAACATGATGTTGAATTATTTACGTTTAATTTAAAACATTTTGAGCGATTAGAGCAGTTTGGGCTGATGCTTTTTCGTTATTAGTTTTTTTTGAGTGCGTTTAACACTGTTCTGAGTACATTTAACGTTATGTCCTATAATCATACTCTTTCTGCTGAATTATTTATCCTAACTTTCTCCCAAGTAATTTTTATACGTCTGTTTCTTGGATTGCATGTCGAAATAGGATTTGAGAAGAGCGTGAAGGTTCCACATGCGGTAGTATAATCCATCGGCGTATTCTAATGAGATGTTTTTCATCATGAGCTGGAAGTATTTTTCGCCAAGCCAAGCGCCAAATTTACTTGTGCCAAATTTGTTCTGCCAGTCGCATTCAACTTTGCCGTTGATGACCATATATAAGCGTCCATTTGAGAGGGTTTTCTTTTTGCCATCGATATCTACATCTACTTCGTTAAGTTCCCAGGCGTGGATGCTAAATGTGATAGAATATTTGACGTATTCGTTGATGTTGATGGACATTTCCCATTCTAATTCTTGTTCGGCACCTTTAGGGTTAGGAACTTTGTGCTTGTAGGCTTTCTCATGCCAGATGTAGCCATAGTTTTTTGTCCAATCGATGACGGCGGCGTACATGGCATCGAAGTCAAAGAGGCCGTTGTAGCGTAAAATAATTGGAGCGGGATTGGCGCTGAAGCTGGGCATGTTGATAGGATTATTTTGTGGTATATAAAGATTTACAAAAGTATTTGGGAAATTTGGTTATTAATTGTTGTTTTAACTATTGTTTTACGTCACTTTATCAAAATATACCGAGAATGTTTCTGTCTTCACCGTAAAGTCTTGAGTCGTAGTATATTTTTTGGTTGGAGTAGTGGAGGTGATTTCTATTTTATTCGCTCCTACTTTATCTGCGATGTCGTCTTTGAATTTGTCTAACAAAGGTTTCATTGCAGGGGTGGTTTTGATGATAATATTGATGGTATCACGTTTTTGTAGGCCTGATGTTTTACGCAATTGCTGAGTGTTACGCATGATTTCGCGAGCAAAGCCTTCGGTTTCTAATTCGGGGGTGCGTTGGGTATTGACGTAGATCAAGGCATTTTTGATTTCGCTTTCTTTGTATTGTTCAGGAATACTACGTTCGGTTGAAATCATGTCTGCTGTTATGGTTATTTCACGATTGTCGATTGTGAATTTGTAGGATTTTTCGTTTTCAATGTGAGAAAGAATAGTTTCAGGGCTGTCGATGGTGAGTTTGGTGATGATTTGCGGAGAGAGTTCACCGTATTTTGGACCGATTTTGGCGTATTCTGGCTTGACTTTGTATTTGATGCCGGGGAGTTTTTCAACGATAGTTATGGTTTTGGTGTTAAGTTGGGTTTTGATGATGGATTGTAGTGTCGTTGCAGCGTTTTTTATTTCTGGTTTTTTTGTGCAGATAAGTATTTCTTTTATCGGCCAGCGAAGACCTAGTTTTGCTTTTTCTCTTGCTGCAAGACCTGCTTGGATGATGTTAAATGCACTCTGCATATGTTGTTCAAGATCTGGTTTGATGAGAGCTTGGTTTGGTTTTGGCCAAGTGAAGTGCGTGATACTTTCTGGCATATTTAATTGTGGTATGTTAAATGCACTCTTGAGGTTGAGGTAGATCGCTTCGCTGATAAATGGTGCTACTATTTGGAACATTTTGAGGAATTCGATCAAGACTGTGTAGATTGTGTAGACGCAGAGGAGTTTATCTTCTTCGTCGCCAAGAGAGCTTTTATCGCGAATCATTTGAATATAGGTGCGACTGAGTTCGAGATAGAGTTCTTCGAGTGGTTGAATTATTTCGTCAATTTTATATTCTTCGAGTAGTTCGGTTACGTGTTTTATGGTGGAGTGAAGTTTGGAGATGATATATTGTTCTTCGAGGTCCATGATGTTGTGCATGATGCTTTGGTCAATTTTTAATGGATTGATGAGGTTGTCTTTGGCGAGGGTTATGAGGAATTTGTGGATGTTCCAGAGGACTTGGAGATTGCGATCTTTTATTTTACATTCGTCCCAACTGAAGTTGATGTCTTCGCCGGCAGATGTTTGGGACATGTAGTATCGTAATACGTCGGCGCTGTGTTTTTCAATCAATTCGTCAGGGGAGGTGGTGTTGCCGAGGGATTTTGACATTTTGACGCCGGAAACGTCGTTTAAGAAGCCGTGCATGTAGACGTTTTTGAAGGCGGGTTTGTCAAACGCGAGGAATGATGCGATCATTAATAGGTTGAACCAGCCACGGATTTGGTCTTTTCCTTCAAGAATAAAGTCGGCGGGGAAGAGGTTTTTGAATAATGAGGGGTTTGATGGGTAATCTAAACAGTTCCAGGAGACGGTGCCAGCGTCGATCCAGACATCTAAGACGTCAGGTACACGTTTGTAGGTTTTGCCGTCTTTGGTAATGGTAATTTCATCGATAGCGGGGATATGCATATTGGTGATTGTTTTGCCTGCAAGTTTTTCGAGTTCGGCGATGCTGCCGATGACGATATGGTCTTCTTTTTCTTCTTTGGAATTGTTTTTGGAATTGGTGGAAGTCCAGATAGGAACGGGTGTGCCCCAATAGCGTTGTTTTGTTATAGAATTGTCACGCAAGTTTTCGAGCCAAGAGATGAATGCGTTTTTGCCCCCCTGAGGGTGCCAATGGATTTTTTTATTTGCGGCAAGCATTTTTTCTTTGAGGTCTTCGACTTTGAAGAACCATTGTTTGGTTGTTCTGAAAATGACGGGTTGATGTGAACGTTCGCCGTGGGGGTAGTCGTGGACGTAAGGTTCTTTGGCGAGTAAAGCAGATGCGTTGTCGATTAATTTTATGAATTGTTTGTCATCGGTTTTGGCTTTGAAGCCAGAGAATGGACCGAAATTATCGAATAACCCTGCTTCGTTGACGCAGTTAAACGGAGGGATGTGATATAAATGGCCAACTTCGTAATCTTCAGGACCGCAGCCGGGAGCACAGTGAACGAGGCCGGTACCTGCGGATGAGTCTACATATTCTTCGCTGAGCAAGATGGTGAAGAGGCGGGGATTTTTTTGCAGGTCTTTTGGTAAGTGGGGTTTTGTTTCTAATGGATGAGTGTAGGGTTGGTTGTCTAATTCTGAACCTAGATATTCTTTTTTTATTTTGAATTTGTCTTGGCGAGTTTTATTCATGAGGCTGTGCACCAAGTCTTTGGCAATTATCCAGGTTTCTTTGTCTTTTGAATTTGTTGTTTTGGTTGTGTTGTTTTCTTGAATTTCAACGTCGCAATACGTTAGTTTGGGATTGACCATGATGGCTAAGTTGAGTGGAATTGTCCAAGGGGTGGTTGTCCAGATGATGAAGAAAGTATTTTTCTTTTTGGCGTGAGGGAATTTGATGTAGATGGATGTATCTGTAATTGATTTATATTCTAATTCGTGTTTGGCGACAGCGGTTTGGGTGGCGGCGTCCCAATGCATAGTGCGTAAGCCTTGGTATAATCGACCTTTTTCATAGGCTTTTTTAATTAACCACCATTCTGCTTCCATGAATTGTTTGCTGATTGGTTGGTAGGGATTGGAGAAATCTAAGGTTGCGCCTAAACGGATGAATTCTTTGTTCATTGTATGCATCATATCGGTGCAGAATTGTTCGCATTCGTCGGTGAATTTTTTGAGGCCGTATTGTTCGATGTCGTGTTTGTTTTTCAAACCGAGCTTGGCCATGACTTTTTGTTCTGTTGGCAAACCGTGCATGTCGTAGCCCATGCGATCCCAGACGTTAAAGCCTTGTGCGCGTTTGTAGCGAAGCATGATGTCTTTTAATGCCATGTTCCAGGCGGTGCCTAAATGGACGCGACCTGATGTATACGGCGGGCCTTCAAGAAAATAGAATTTTGGGCCGTTTTGATTGCGTTTTTTGAGTTGTTGTAGAGTGTTATTTTTGTGCCACAAGTCGAGGATTGCGAGTTCAAATTCTTTTGGTTTGTAGTCTGGGAATTGCATGTGGGTTTGTTTTGTTTTGTGGTTTGTTGTTATATATGTTGTGGGAGTGAGGGGGGATTTAAAAGGGTTGCGGAGGGTTTTTGTTTTTGGCTTATGCTTTTCTAGGTTCTGTGTAAAATAGGACTTCAATACCTTTTTCTTGCAATCTAAGATGTTCGTCACTTTGTTCTTCGATATATTTGTATTCACACCAATAATTACTCTCTGTTTCCTCTTTTCTTTCAGATAAATCTACCCAGGTGCTAGGTATGCCAAAGAAGTCATCGAGATGAAATACAGAATATACTTTTCGGATGTTTTTTTTATGCATTAGATTGATTATTTCATCGAGTGTTACATCTATTATTCCCAAGCCATTTAAGGGGCGATATATCTCTTTCATTTTTCTGTTTTGGAGTTTATATACTGCTAATCCTGATTGTTTATCATCATATTGGTTGTGGATGTAGTTGTATACAATATATTGGCCATCCAAAAGGTGTTTTGTGGTAGAGGTAGATTTAGGGGTTGGGTTTATCATATGAATAGACTTTTTATAGTTATTTTAAAACTAGTTGCGGGTAAAATTAATTATTTTTCAATATAATAACATTGCCTCTTCCTTTCTTTACTTTTTCAACGAGATTTTTATGTTCTAATTCTGTAATAATCAAACTGACTTTGGCTTCGGAGAGGTAGAGCATCTCTTTGCGTAGTTCTTTTTGGTTGATTCGGCCGTCGTGGGATTTGATGATGTCGAGTGCTTTTTCAATATAGGATGGGTCTTTTTCTAATTCTATTTTATGTTGTGCTTCGGTTTTTTGGGCTTGTGCTCTGATGCGTTTGCGAAAGAAGCTGAGTGAGCCGTATTTTTTGCGCATGTAGAGTATGCGGATAAGAAGAGCGAGGATAATTATGCCACTGAGGATGTATTGCCAAAGTTTGGGTGAGGCGATTTCGTCTAAAGGTTCGATTACAGAGGGTTCTTCTAGGTCGTTCCAAAGGTCTTGGTCTTCTTCGCTGGAAGGGAGTAGAAATAGGTCGATGACGTAGGTGCCGTCTTGGGTTATGGTGATATGTTCGGTAATTTCAATGTCGTTTTTTTGAGCGGTTAAGGTGTAATTGCCGGGCTGGAGAGTGAATTGATATGTTCCGTCTTTGGCGAGGTATTTTTGAAGCGGTTGCGTTGTGATTTCAAGCAAGACGTCGGTTTCAGGGTTTAATTGGGAGTTGTAGATTGTGCCTTTGAGGGTTGCGGCGTGAAGTGAATAGGAGAGAAGGAGAAAGGTAAGGGTGAGGAGTAAGATGTTGCGATTAGCCATATTTATGTATGGTTTTATCATATAGATAAAAAGATATCGTTTGAAATATCTTCTTTTTTGTCCCAATTAAGTTGGGGTTTTTGGTTTCTTTACTACTTTAAAATAAGCATTGTTCCAAAACATTTATAAAGAGGTGTTTATTTTTTTAGTTTAACATCTATCACCTCTTTTTCCCCAGCCAACCTTTATCGGTTGGCCAGGGGTTTTATATTCTTGTTTGGAATCTGTGTATGATGTATACTTTATATTTTACTGAAGAGATATCTTAATAAAGTTGTGAGTACTATTTTCTTTTATGGGATTGATTCAAAGGTTGTTACCTGATTCTGTTGTTGAAAAAAAATATGTTCGGGCTGGAGCAATTTTTAGGGATGCGGCCAGTTATCTATATATGGGAGAATGTATTGGTTTTGAAAGACTTCTTACTACTTGGGCTGAATATGAAGAACAATATGCTCAAAGAGGTTTTAGGACGGTTAGTTTAGATAGATTTGTGGGTTTAGGCGGTTATGGAAGAAAGATTGATGATGTGTTAAGGCAAAAGCGTGACGCAGGAGAAGAAGTAATTTTTCATGCACGAATATATCGGGAGCAGTTCTTGGGAAAAGTTGCGCCGGTGATCGATATAAACAAAGTCTTTAGTACTGGTGAAGCTCAAGTAGGACATTATGCGTTTCCTTCTACGGAATCAGGAGAATAAAATTCAAGTATAAGACTATATTCACTTTATTTTGCGTAAACTATATATTCTTATGTTGTTTTATTGAATTTATATGAAAGAGGTGCCTTACTCATTACGAAGATGGTTTATTGTTCATTTTGTGGTTGATATAATATTTGGTGTACCGCTGTTGTTATTTCCAATATGGACAATGGAGTTGTTAGGATTTAGTGGAGTTGAGGTTGTGACGGTGCGATTGGTGGGTGCGGCGTTGCTTGGAATTGGAGGGGTATCGTTGTGGGTGCGTTCTGAGAAGAGAGAGGTTTTTTTGGCGTTGCTGCGATTGAAATTATTGTGGAGCGGAAGTGCGGTTATTGGTTTATTGTTGTCGATTAGAGAAGGTGCGCCAGTTGTGACGTGGGGGGTTGTTGTAATTTTTGGGTTGTTTTTTTGGTTATGGGGGTATTATTATAAGAACATGGTCTAATTTTACTCTAAAATAATTTTATGTAGTGTTTAATTCAATCTAATCTATATTTCTCTTTCCAGAATCTGATGCCAAATACTCCTAATAGTGTTAGAAAGAAGCCGAGAAGAATACCTTCGCCTATTAAAGTCATGTCACGTTTTAATGTGGTTGGGATTTCGATATTTGCGATGATGTTTTTTTCTTCAGGGAAATAGATTTGCAGGTCGCTTAATTCCAAAGCATATTCTTGGTAGACTAATGAGGTGTATTTATCAGTATCTTTGAGGCTTTTGGCGTATTGGTAATAGGAGTAGCCAAGGATTGGGAAGATGTCTTGTTTTGAATTTTGGGCGATAGTTTGCTCTGCAGCGTGTTCTTTGGCTTCAATAAATTCGTTGAAGCTTTCTTCGGGTACGCCAAGTGAGCTGATTAAGGCATTGGCATCGGCTTTGGCTTGCATGGCTTTCATTAGACATAATTCTAATTGGTTTTGTTTTTGGGCGATTTTTGCTTGGTTAAGATTTTCAGTTAGGCTTGTGAGCGGCATATTATTGAGGAAGAAGCTGATATAATTATGGCGTTCTTCGGCTTCAGATATTTTGAGCATACAGGTTGTTTGCAGATGGTTTTGATCTAAATTAAATTTTTTTCCGTTCATTGAGAAAAATTGCTGCCAGGATAATGCGGAGGAGTAGCGTTCTTGCGCGTAGGCGAGGTAGGCGTAGGTTTCTTCTGGTTTTAATGTTGCACGATTGTCATAATATTTTTTGATTTGAGTTCTGACGTCGTCAAGGCGTTCTTTGACGACCATTTTGGTTTGCAGGTCGGAGATTGTTTCAATTTTTTCTTGGTTGGTTTCTTTTTCTAATTGCAATGTTTTGAGTTCAAGTTCTTTGAATAATGAACTTATTATTTGTTGTGAGGGGTGGGATTTGTCGTAATAGTATTTTTTGAGTTGGATGTTTTTAGAAAAGCACATACTTGCGGCGGAGTAATAATTTTTTTTGATTGTGGCGTTTTCAATGGCGGTATTTTTGTCTTGAATGTTTTTGGTGAAGTTTTGGTCGAGTGAGATGTTGTGTTGGGTGAGTTCTTTTTCTATTTTTTCTCCTCTGTTACATAATTGTTCTTTAAGATTGATCATTATCTTGCTGTATTCTGGATTTTCGGTGAGATTTTGAATTTGAGGGCTGATATTTTTTCCCGTGATATGAAATAATACTTGTTCAATTGAGGTTACTTCGATGATTTCTACGCTGAGGTTTGTTTGGGCATAGGCAATCAAATTCATTTTTGCAGGAGGGGTGTTGTTATTTGTGATATTTTGATTGCTAATGTTTTTTTTTGTGTTGTTGATGTTGTCTTTATTTATTGAAGAATTGATGTTGCTTTTTGTTTGGTTTGTCGGATTTGATTTATTGTTTGTTTGATTTATTTGTGGCGGTATTTGTTCTACCAAGGGATATTCTTTTGGGGCGTTGCCTTTGGAGATGAGGACTTTTCTGAGGTTTGTTCTTGCGGCGGCTTCGATTTTTTCTTTAATACCGCCAACGGGACCGATGACGCCACCAGAATTAATTGTGCCGGTGATGGCGACGTTTTCATTGATAGGTAGGTCTTCGACAGCGATTACAGTTATTGCGGCAATTGCAGCACCTGCTGAAGGGCCGCCAATGATATTTGATTGGGCGCGAATGGTATACAAAAAGTCGTATTGGTCGCAATTTAAAGAGTAGTGTTTGCAGGCTAATTCTTTCGCGAAGCGGGTTGAGATTTGGGTGTCCATTTTTGTGATGGGGAATGTGTTAAGAAAGACGTTGCCGGTACCTTGTTTGAGTTCGAGATATAAATCGGCGTCGCTGCCTTCATACCCAGTTGGGGTTTCTTGGACGGCTAAGAGTTTGAGGTGGTAGCTTTTGGGTTGAGCTTGAACTAGAGCTGTGGTGAAGATAAGAGTTAGTAGTAAAATTATTGAGATGATTATTTTTTTATTCATATATTTTTATTTTTATTTTATTTGGATTATAAAGCTTGTGCTAGTGGAATGGAGAGGTTGTTGTAGAGATGTAGTGAATGGTGGATTATTTTTGAGTATTTGTGTTAGGAATTACGCTCTGACGAAATGTTTATATATCTTTGAAATATTGTTTCAATATCTTTTAAAATAGAGGGTGTTGGTATATGAAATATAAATTGATGTTATTATTTGGATTGGTTTCTTTAATGATTTTTATAGTGGGTTGTGGATTGCAACCTGGGAAAAGTATAGCAGGGCAGGCGGTGGCAGGTTATTCTGACGAAGGATGTGTTGAAGGACCCTATTTATATGAAGTGGATGGGCAAATTGTTGGAAGTGATACGGGCTGTACCACAATGAATCCTCAAGGAGTATTTAATACAGAAGCGGCGTGGTGTCCAACACAAACTGAATTGAAAGGTGACCAACAGGTGTATGTGTCAGGAGGTAGATGGCAGTGGTGTTTGTCTGAAAATAAAAAGAGTGAAGAAAATTTTGAACAAGAGAATAGTGCTAGTGAGCAAGAAAGTCATCGTGCTACCGAAGATACACCTCCAGATGAGAGTGGGTATGGGGGAAGTGAACCGGAGGGGGGGGTAACGTGTGGGCATATTACAATGTGTGATGGTGCAGATGTTACAGGTACAGATGGGCAAGTGGTGTGTGATAAAGAGTTAAAAGAGTCAAAGTGTACGGCAAATGGATGGGCGGCCACAGGGAAAATCTGTGAATGTCCTGGGAAAAAGAAGTGTGGTAAGAAGATGACTTGTTTTGGAGTTGAGATGGGGGGATGGGAAGGGGCGTTGTTATGCGGCAATGATTTAAAAGAGTGGCAATGTATGGCTACGGGATGGAAAGTAACGGGAAAAGATTGTCTGTGTAAAGGCGGGTATAGTGGGAATCCAGGAGAAGGCGGTTCTGGTGGGAAATGTAAAGAAACAGATAAAGGAAAAAATTTTTTAGTAAAAGGGCAAGTGAAGTTTGTGTATGATACGTTATTTGGGGAAGTAGAGAAAGTGGTTGCTGAGGATTATTGTCACACATTTAAAGATGGGTCAGTGTATTTATTTGAAGGAATTTGCGGTGATACATATTTTGGGAAGGATCCGTTTTATTATGTGCAGAAAAAATGTGAAGATGGCGGGGAGGAGAAAGGTTTGTCGGATTTAAATCCACCTGGAAATTTTATGTGTAAAGAGGGAAAGTGTGTGATAAATCCGTGTTTAGTTGTGGCGCAACAGGATGATTCATTTCAAATTCCGTTTAAAGATGCGCAGTTAGAGAAGGCAATTAAAGAAGCGTTGGGAATTGCGAAGAATAAACCGGTAACTTTTGGGTTGGCGAAAGGGGTGACAATACTTATGTTGTCCTCTAAGAATATCCAGGATTTATCTGGATTGGAATATTTTAGTAATTTAGAAGAGCTTTTTCTCAATGACAATTTTATTGTTGATCTTACGCCGTTAGCATGTTTGAAAAATCTAATAGTTCTTGATCTTAAATTTAATGATATTGTAGAGATTAATTCGTTGCAAGGGTTGACGAAGTTGAAAGAGTTGTATTTGAGTCATAATAAAATTTCTGATATAACGGTTGTGAAAGGGTTGACGGAGTTGAAAGAGTTGTGGCTTAGTAATAATCAAATTGTTGTTATTAGTGCGGTAGGTGGGTTGACGGAGTTGAAATTGTTGTGGCTTAGTAATAATCAAATTGTTGATATTAGTGCGGTGAAAGGGTTGATACAGTTAATAGATCTAAATCTTAATCACAATCAAATCTCCGATATCAGTGCATTGCAAGGTCTGACAAAGCTAATTGCCCTTGATCTTTACTCCAATAAAATTTCTGATCTTAGTGCATTGCAATGGTTAACACAATTGAAATATTTGGATCTTGGTGAAAATAAAATCTCAGATATTAGTGTGTTAAAAGGAATGACGCAGTTGATTGAATTGAATTTTTATGATAATAAAATTTCTGACATTAGTGTGTTGCAAGGGCTAACAAAGTTGGAATTTTTAGGTCTTCCTTCTAATCAAATTTCTGATATTAGTGCATTAAAAGGCTTGACTTCATTGACGGGGTTAGCTCTTTGGAATAATAAAATTACTGATCTAAGTGCATTGCAAGGGTTGACAAAGTTGACATGGTTAACTCTTTCTTATAACCAAATTATTGATATTAGTCCATTGAAAGAGTTGACAAAATTAGAACATTTGGAGCTTGTTAATAATAAAATAAAAGATATCAGTGCATTGAAAGGATTGGCGAATTTGAATAAGCTATATCTGGAAAATAATCTTTTGCCGCCTGGTTGTGTTACTGGTGAGCTTAAAAATAAAGATGAGATTCATACATATCTTGTGAAGTGTGCAAAGTGATTATTTGTGATATTGTTTTGATTAGTGCCAAAATGGAAACATTAAAATAGGTAGAAGATTTAATTAGAGGTATGGTGCATGATAAAGAGGTTGAGCGGGTAAAGTTAGTTGGTCCGTTATGGACGACAAAGTTGGTGTTGTCGATTATTCGGGATGTGTTACTAATTGTGTTTTTACTTGTTGCGATTGGTGGTATTATTTTTGCAGTGAGTTCGCTTTCAGGTGCGTTGAGCGGGGTTGGCGGGGAGGGCGCATTCGAAGGAATTGGAAGTTTGTTGTCTTTACCAAATACACTGCAGATGGTTGCGCAAGGTGGGCCAGAAGCGTTATTAGCGGCATTTATACAGGATGTTGAGAATAATAATTGGGATGATGCAGAGATGAAAGTGAACCAATTTGAGTTGCTTGTGCAACAAGAGGGTTCAAGTGAGGGGTTGTATCTGGTGTCGCAGTTGAAGCAGGCGGTGAAGCAGCATAATAAACAGAAAGTGTATGAGATATTGGCGCAGGCAAAAGATGCTGATTCACAAAATAGGTAAATATAGTGAGTTTCCTTAGAATTCGAACAATTAAATTCAATAATAGGCGAACTATTATCTGAAATTCTGTTCGAATTCTAAAGAATTTCAGTATACGCAAATACGATCAGTAAATAAGATTAGGGGTAAAATACTAGAGTAAAATAATAAAGTAACTGTTTTTTGGTCATAAGTTTTATATATACATTTTGTTTCATGAGTATATATGGTTTCTGCTGCGATGAAAAGAATATTGCCTAGTGTTTTTACGTTAGATGAGGTAGAAAAAGTTCTGCCTGCAGTTGAGAAAATGGTTCTGAAGCTGCAGGTGTTAGATGGGGCAATTGAGTTGTTAGAAACGGTGGAAATGGAGATTGATGAAGAGGATAGGGCTCAGGTGCAATACATGGTGCGGTTTAATAAAGAGTTTCATCAGCTGTGCTACAAATATTATCGGTTGGCGGAAAAGTTGGAATTGATAGGGGTTGTGCTGCAGGATATTGAAGAAGGAGTAGTTGATTTTCCGTATGTGTATCGCGGGAAAAAAGTGATGTTGTGCTGGAAGATGGGGGAGAAGAGGATAACTCATTGGCATGAGACAGAAAATGTTGATGCGTGTTATGAAGGGCGCAAGAAGATTGTAGATTTGATTGTGCGTTAACTCTTGTCAATGTTAAACGCACTCAACGTTAAATGCAATCAGCGTGAAATGCACTCTTTAGATGTTTTATAGAAACTGTGAATTGTCTTTTTACTCTCATGAAACCGTTAGCGATTGTGGGGATTGATCCGGGGACAACGTGTGCGTATGCGATTGTTGATTTTGAAGGGAGGGTGCTTTCATATTATTCTGGAAAAGAGTTGGGGTTAGCAAGGGTTATTTCGGCGGTTATTTCGCAATGTTCGCCGATGATTGTGGCAACAGATAAAGCGAAAGTGCCGGGGTTTGTGGATGAGGTGGCGAGGAAATTTGGAGCGATTATTGTGAGTCCTGATGAGGATTTGAAAAAAGAAGATAAGAGGGTTGTGGTTAAAGAGTATTGTGAACGAAAAGGAATTGTGATCCATACGGATGCGCATGAGCAGGATAGTATTGCGGCGGGGTTGATTGCGTATAACAAGCGAGCGGAGTGGCTGGAAAAAGCGAGGATGTTTTTGCAGACGAATGGGTTAGTTGGACGGGAGTTTGATTTTTTTCAACTGGCGTTAAAAAGTGAATTACGGTTTGGGCTTGTGAAAGAGTTGTTGATGAAGCCAAGTGTTGAGCGGAGGGTTGTGCAAGAGGCGATTGTTTCGAATAAAATTACACAAAAAGATTTTACAAAGCTCTATGAGCGGTTTTTGTCTGTTGTTGAGGATAAAGAGAGAGTTGAGCAGGTGCTGCGGATGACGCGGCAGGAATTGGGAAAAGTTACGAAAGAAAATCTCTTTTTAGCACGAAAGCCGTTGAAGTTTCAAGATAAATTGGATAAGTTGCTTTCGTTTAAAGAACAACGGTTACGGGTGCAACAGCAGGAAATTGAGAAGCTGATGCAGGTGAATGGGGGGTTGCGGGAGAAAATTAGAGAGCTGTATCAGTTTATTGGCGATGCGGGTAAACATGTGGTGGTTAAGAAAATTAATTCACTTGGACAAAAAGAGTTTAGCGAGCGGGGGCAGGTATTGTGGTTTTGTGAGCGGGATGTTGTTTTTGTGGCAAATGCGGCGGTGCATTCGGAAGAGGTGCTGCGATGGTTTGCGCAGCGGAATATAACGATTGTGACGTTACATGCAATCCCTGAGAATGTCAAACGTATGTTAAATGCACTCAAAATTTCTGCAGAGGATATTGTGAGTGAGAATGAGTATTTTTGTTTAGTAAAAAAAGAGTGTTTGCAGCGATGCGGAATTGATGAGGGAAAGTTATTTGGTTTGATTTCGGAGTATCAAGAGGAGAGAAAGATGGGGTGGGAGTGAATTGAGTAATTTGATTGAGTAAACTAACGAAAGATATAAATAAGTCTATTCTATTGTTATGTGTTGTTGGATTATTATTTATTATTTGGTTATTATATTATCTAATATATATAAAAAGAGGTTAGGATGAAAAAAGTTCATAAAAAATTAAAATTAGGATTGGTGTTAGGAGCGGGGTTGGCAAAAGGGCTTGTGCATATTGGGGTGTTGAAAGTGCTTCATGAGCAAGGTATTTATCCTGATTATATTGCAGGTACTTCTATTGGTGCAGTTATTGGGGCGGCGTATGCGGCGGGGAGAACGCCGGAAGATATTGAAGAGATTTTACAGAATACGGATTGGAAAAATATTGTTGATTTTACGCTGCCGAAGCAGGGATTTATGAAAGGGGTGGTGGTTGAGGCGAAGATTCGTTCATTAGTGCGGGGAAAACGATTTGAGGAATTGCATATTCCGCTGCGGGTAGTTGCGTATGATGTCACGGCAAAAGAAAAAGTGGAGTTTAGCAAAGGAGATGTGGCACGAGCAGTACGGGCGTCTCTTTCGGTCCCTGGGATTTTTACGCCGGTAGATATTGGAAAGCATATGTATATTGATGGGGGGATTGTTGATCCGCTACCAGTACAAGTGGTGCAAGAGATGGGGGCGGATGTGGTGCTGGTGGTTGATTCGTTTATCGATGGAAAAAAAGGAAATGCGCCGGTGGTTCAGGAGCAAAGTCTGCTTAGGTTGTGGAAAGAGAAGTTTATCGTAGCGGAACTGCAGGAGTTGAAGTTTTTGTTGATTCCACAGAATTGGCCAAAAGTGGTTATACGATTCTTACGTTGGGTGTTTGATCTGTTGTTATATCCGGCGCGAGTGCTACGCATGATGGCGGGAGTTGAGATGTTTCCGTTGCCAAAGCTGATGTATCAGGCGATGGTTGGGATGTCAGATACGTTGGCAAGAGAAAAAATGAAACATACACAGATTGATGTGATTGTGAAACCGAACTTTCAACATGTGGGAAGTTATGATTTTGATAAAGTGAATCTGTTTGTGAATTTAGGTGAGAAAGCGATGAAGCAGAAGATGGGGCTACTGCGGAAGAAGTTGGGGAGGTAGATGGTTCTGTTTTGGGAGTTTCATTCTCTTTTTGCTTTGATAGAGTCCATATTTTTGTAATTGAGATGGATTTTTTTGCCGCTTTTGTTGTGTTGCAAAATTATTTCTTTGCCCATGGCGGTGACAGTATGTTCTTCGGCTTTGTAGATGACAATATCTTGGCGTTGGAAGGGGACGCCGCGGAATAATACGGTGACACGAAAGATTTCTTTGCCGTCTTTTTGGCCGTATAATTTGGCTGTGGTGAGGGTTTTGCCACCAAATTTTTCTTGCATTTTTTTGCCGAGGTTGCGAGTGAATTTATTATCGGCTAACTGGAAGTCGTAGCCGTTTTCTACGGTTTTTACTTTGGCGACATGGATATGGCAGCGTTCAATTTCATCTTCGGCGAATTGGAGCATTTCTTGAGTGAGGTTTCTAAGCTGAAGATTTGCTTCAAAATAGTTGAGGTGTTTGCCTTGGATGTTGCGGACCATGTTTTTTTTATTTTAAATGTATATTGATTGCGTTTAACTTTGTGATTTTAATCTTTGAGTGCATTTAACATTTTTTAATGATCTATTTATATATTATATTATGTTTTCGTCTTGCTTCTTTTTGTAGTATTTCTTCGTGGCTGATGCCAAAACCGGATCTAGCGTATGATTGGTATCTGTTGGGGTGTAATCCTTGCTGGATAAGGGCTTGGCTAAATTGTTGTGCTTTTCCATCGCTGAAAATATTGAAGTTGACATGGACCATATCTACATTGTAGGTTCCTCTGGGATGGCGACTTTCATCTACCAAATAGGCGATGTCTTGAAGTATTCTACAATTAGAAAAATAATTGGAATCGTATTTTTGCTGGCGAATTACACCATCGGTCATTTCAGTTCCATACGTGTTTTTTTGCCATTCGCGGATAAGGATGTCATCTATACCTACTTCTGTGCATGCGGTGGTGATTTTAGTGTAAAGTTCTTGCTGAGTTAGGGTGGGAGGATAGTTTCTTCTTTGTGCTTCTTGTACGATTGTATTTCTTCGTAGTTGTTGCATTTGGGCTTGGGCTGTCATGGTTGTTTCCTCTGTGGTTTTTGATTTAACTTTTTTTTGATTGCGTTTAACGTACGAGTGCGTTTAACAAATTTAATTAATTCTTATCTATATAACGCTTTTTCATCTCTGTTTTTTTCGGTTTCAATCATTTGGGGTGTGGCAAAGGTTGGTCCACAAGAGGATGTATATGTTCTTGGTTCTAATCCTTGCTTTTGCAGGGCAGCGTAGAATTGTTTTTCTTTTTGGTGACTGAAAATATCAGCGTTGACTTCAATTATACTTGCGTGATAGACTGGTTTTGTTAAATGCCAACTATTGTCGCGCAGATATAAGATGTCGTGCTGCCAATCAGTCCATAGCTTTTTGTCATATCTTGATTCACGTACACAGCCTTCTGTGAAATTACTACGAGCGTCTTGCGGCGAATATTCTTTGAGAATGATGTCATTGATGCCGATTTCTTGGCAGGCGGCGGTGATTTTGGCAAGCAGGGTGTCTTTAGACATTGTGTCAGGATAACGTTGTTTATATAGGCCGTCAAAGTAGCTTGGGTCCAGTGCTTGGAACGCGGCATCCATGTCGTATGTTTGGGTTGTTGTGGTCATTATTTTGCCTCCGTGATTTTTGATTGCGTTTAACGTCTGAGTGCGTTTAACTTTTTTAATCTATTTTTTTATCTTTTGGTATGTTCTTATTGATATGTGGGTTTAAACGTTCCAAATTTTTCTATGATTTCTGGGGTAGGAAACAGTGCGGGTTGCAGATAGGAATACGCACCAAGGCCTTGCTCTTGCAGAACTTTTTGAAATTGTTCATATCGCTTTTGACTAAACACCGCGTGATTTATACGAAAAGAATTTATATTGATATAATCTGGAAAATTCAAGAAATAGCCAAGGTCAGTGATAATATTTCCTGTTTCAAATCTTGTGCGAGGTACTAGCCGTGTTGGTTCACGCAGGACTGCATAGGATTCAGGTGATGTTAGGTTTTCTTGATCTTCCCATTCATGTACTTTTGCATCAATACCAATAGCTTTGGCAGCGATTTCCACTTTAAAATAAAGGTCGGATTTAGCAATGGGTTGTGGTTCATATATCTCTTTTCCTTTAAAAAATCGTGTTAAATCAGTATTTGCTCGTATCATTCCTAAAGATGGTGTCATGTTTTTACCTTTGTTGTTTTTACTGTGGTTCAATCTTAAAATAGGGCTTTATAATTTGCTATCTTTATAATTGTTCGTATGTCTTTTTGAAAAGTATCGCATCTTGCTCTATTTGTGGAGATTCACAGGTTAAGACGCCGCGGATGTTGAAGTCTTTTAATGCTTGCAATACGGCTTTATAATTGAACGGTGATTCTGCAACGTTGACGTGGTTGCGTTCGCCTTTGTCGGTGTATTCTATTCCTTCCATATGCATGTGCATGTTGTGGAGGGCGGTTTTGCCGAGGTTTTTTTCGATTTTTTCTAGGATAGTTTTGAATTGTTCGAGAGTGTTGGTGTTGCCTAGGGTGCGGGCGTAGTGGTGGGCCCAATCGATACAGGGGAGGACTTGTTCGACGTCTTGGCTTAATTTGATGAGGTCGTCGATGTCGGCGAATTGATTGATTTTGCCACCGGTTTCGGGGCGAAGCCAGATGGGGTTGTTGTTGTCTTGCAATTGTTTGACGATTTGTTTGACGTTGTGTTTGACTTTGTCGTAGACCGATGCAGGGGGGTCTTTCATGTAATATGCCATATGATAGCAGATGCTCCAAGCACCCGCTTGATTTGCGCGCTCTGAGGCGTCAAGAATGCGTTTGATGGATTGCTGTAATGTGGTATCGTCTCGGGCGTTTAAGTTGATGAAGTATTGTCCGTGGCAGGTGAGGGTGACGTTGTGGTTTTTTGCGTGTTCTTTGATGATTGGGGCTTTGTCTTGGCTGACATTAATTGAGCGGACGAATTCGAGTTCCATTGAATCTAGGCCGAGTGTTTTGATGTGGGCGATGCCGTTGAGGGTGTCACGATTAGGGGTGCTGAGGGGGATGCCGGCGGTACCGAAGAGGAGACGTGGGATGGTTGTCATTGGTGTTTGTGTGATTGCTTTCCTTTATTTAAGTTTTGGGGTGAATATTTTTAAAGTAGAGAGATATTTTTGGTTTAGAAGAGAGGATGAGGATGTTCTTGTTAATGAGGTTATATTATTATGATTCCGGTTGTTGTGTCTAATGCTGATGATGGACAAGTGCGAACGGCGATTGATGTAGCGGAAGCGATTAGGGGAATTTTGGATAGGCATCAAGAGTATGTGGAAGGAAAGCGATTGCCATTATTGCCGGCGGAAAGAAGGATTAGGCAGGATTTAACATCTTTATTGCAGGATTCGGCGTTAGGGTATGATAAGTCTGTTGCTTCTGCTGCGGGGTTGATTGTGGGTGCGATGAGTGAGAGGCAGGATATGGAGCGATTGCCGTATTTAGGGCAGGCGTTGGTGTTAGTTGCAGAGAGTGAACGCGGGAAAACAAATGAAGTGATGTTTCATGATGTGATGTCGTATCTACTGGCAACGAATGGTTATACGCCGGTGCGGATGCAGGAGTATTATGGTGGAGCGGTGTATACGTTTTATGCGGGTATAACAGGAGAGAAGATTGTGGCGGTGGGAGAGAAAAGTTGTCGAGTTAATTGTGTAACGTTGAAAGATGAATTTCGTTTAGATGAATTGGTTGATGATTTTATGAATTTGAAAAAGGGGACAAAGCGGGAAGTTGAGAGTTATGTTGTGTATGAACCTTTGAATAAATTTTTAGGTGTTGTCTTTGGAGTTCCTGTTGGGACGATGGTATCTATACCATTGATATCATATAATCCTTTGTTTATGTTGTTAGGTGTAGCGCTTGGTGGGGTTGGAGGGTATTATGGTACAAAACAGTGGATGAATTTTAGGTACAATCAAAAATTGGAGAAAGCAAAACCAACTTTTCCGTATACGTCTTTGACGAATGGAGTGTATGCGTTGTTGGATGCGTTTGTGATTGAGGGGAATGGGGTTGTTGAGGGTAAGAAAATAGAGTAAATTATATTTTTCTGCAAAACATTTATAAAATAGTATTGTTTAACCATACTAATATTACTTTAATATCTAAAAGATAAAATCTATCCCCATGAACCCGATACTTACTATACAAGAACTGTTTTTTCAATATCCTAGTAAGCAGTGGCATTTTGAGGATGTGTTATGTGCGTGTGGCTTGAGCCGGGGGCAGGTGAATTTTTGGTTGCGCAAACTACGTAAAGAGCAGATTATTGTACGTATTAAACCAAAAGGAAAAATGCCGTATTATATTGCGAATTATAAGCATGTGCATTACCAGAATACGAAGAGATTATTTGGTTTTGCGAAACTTCATGAATCGGGGTTACTTGATTATCTTTGTTCTTTAGATAAAGCGAATACGGTTATTTTGTTTGGGAGTTTTGCACGTTGGGATTGGCATAATGATAGTGATATTGATTTATTTATTTATGGGGATGTAGAGGATGTCGATTTGGGAAAGTTTTATGGTAAATTGCATCGGGAGATTCAAGTATTTAGCGGAAAAAATGAGAAAGATTTATATCGGTATGGTTCCGGGTTATTACGAAGTATTTTGAAAGGGATTACTATCAAAGGGTCTATACCTTTGGAGATGATTACACATGCGGCAGTTTAAGGATGTGGTTGGAGCGTATGTTATTTTTTAAACTATATTCTATATCTTCATTAATTATTTAATCTGTATCTTGACCGCAGATTGATTATGACTAATAGTGATAAACTTGAGCTTGTAAAGTTTGGACTTCAAGAAATAAAAGATCAGTATAATACATATTTAAATGGGTTTGATGATATTCGGGAAAAGTGTCAATTTTTTTTACTGATATGTTCTTTAGTGATCACTTTTCCTTTGTCTAGCAGCTTATTACTTAATAAAGTTATTTCTTCTGGCAACTTCTTTTTAGGCTTATATCTTTCCGGTTTAATTTTGCTTGTGATTACTATTATTTTGTTAATATTTATTTTGAGAGAGATGGAAGTGAGGGTTCCTTATTTTGATGATTTTATCAGTTCTATTAATGATTATACTCCTGTTAATGTTATGATTGCATTCATGAAAGCGTATTCTTCTGATTTAAATGCTAATATCAAACAAAGGGAGAAAAAGCGATATCTCTTAAAATTGATAGAAAAGTTTATAATTGCGGGAATTATATTAGTAGTTGGAAGCATAGTTATCACAATTATGTTTGTGGGTTAATATGACAGATAAAACAAAAATAGTAGGGAACCAAGTTCAACGTGATCAAGAACCGGTTATTCGCAGTAGAATTTTTTTCAAAGAAAATTTAAATGAACGAGAGCCAGTTGTTAGAGATAATATAATGAGGAACGCAAATAATCAATCTTAATTGTTGTGTTCCTCAGAATATAATGGCGACTAATTATTGCTTAATTATTTATGTTCGCCATTATACAATTCTGTTTAAATGGAAATAAAGAATTATTTGAGATTATTTCTATTTTACTTTTTCCCCCATACTTTTTTAAATAGCTTATCTAAAAGATATATTATATGTTAACTCCTGAAGCGAAAGCGGAATTAGAAAAACAGCATTATCGTATTATTGGTAGTCATAGCGCGGTTAAGACGTGCGGGTGGACGAAGAATATGATTAATGGGGAGGGGGGATGTTATAAGTTGAAGTTTTATGGGATTATGAGCAATCAGTGTATGCAGATGACGACGAGTATTAGTTGTGCTAACAGATGTACGTTTTGCTGGCGGGGGTATAAAGCGCCGGTGTCAAAAGAATGGAAGTGGGAGGTGGATGATCCGGTGATGATTTTAAATGAGAGTGTGAAAGCGCATCATAAGTTGTTAATCGGGTTTGGGGGATCAGATAAAGCGATTAAAAAATCGTATGAGAATTCTAAAGAAGTGAAACATGTGGCGTTGTCGTTAACTGGCGAGCCGATTACATATCCGAAGATGAATGAGTTGATTGATGGGTTTCATGCAAAAGGTATTTCAACGTTTTTAGTTACGAATTCACAGTATCCAGAGCATATTAAGAATTTGAAACCGATTACGCAGTTGTATTGCAGTGTGGATGCACCAACTAAAGAGTTGTTGAAAGAAGTTGATAAGCCGCTGTTTTTGGATTATTGGGAGCGGATGATTGCGTCGCTGCGCTATCTTGCTGAAAAGAAGCAGCGGACGTGTGTGCGGTTAACGATGATTAAAGGGATCAATGATGTGTTGCCTGAGAAGTATGCGGAGTTGATTGAGTTGAGCGGGTGCGATTTTATTGAGGTGAAAGCGTATATGCATGTGGGGCCTTCACAGGAACGGTTGAGTAAGGCGAATATGCCGATGCATGAAGAGGTTGTGGAATTTTCGAAGCGATTGGTTGGGTTTTTGCCAGGGTATTCAATTGTGTCGGAGCATATCCCATCTCGGGTTGTGATGTTTGCGCGTAATTCGTATAAGAAAGAGGATGGATGGTATACGTGGATTGATTTTCCTAAATTTGCGGAACTGGCTGAGGAGTATACACGTACTGGGCGGGAGTTTACGTCTGAGGAGTATTTGAAGAAGACGCCGCAGACGGGGTTGTCGGGGAAAGGATCAATTGAACGAGGCAAAGAGTTTGAGGAGAAGCTGAGACGCGCGGGGAAGTTGAAGGTGCGAATACCAAAAGCGGATGTTACGAAAGAGAATTCAGGGGTATTTGTAGATGAGAAGACGGATGAGATAAGTTTTTATGAGGGGGATGGGAAGTAGGGTTTGGGATTGATTCTTTTGAGTGCATTTAACGATAGTACTATCTGATTGCATTTAACATTTAAATTCTTTTTAGATTATTTTTTTCATACAGCGGAACTTAATCTTTGATGGTCTTTATATAATTCGGCGGCGAGAAGATGAGCAGAGGCGTGAATCGTTTCGATGTTTAATTCTTTTGTTTGGGGTACGGTGTCTAGGGCGACTACTTTGTCAAGGTAGGAGCGATCTTTGGCTTTGGGAAATTGTTCGGCAGTTGTGACGGGATGGCTGACCCAATTTTCAACTTGTTTTGCGCCGCGTTCTTTGAGCATTTTGGCGATTTTATTGCTTGTGTCACCGCTGGCAAACATATCATCTATTTCTATGTATGTTCCTTGGGGGTCAATTGTCTGGTTGCTGAATGGTTTGAAGTTGGCTACACCGTTCTCATAAGAGATGCGATCTTTATCAGCGTAGATTAGTTTGGTGTAGACTTCTGCGGGAGGGAGTTCGGGAAATGCGCGTTCAATGAAGTTTTCGGTTCTTTTTTCTGTGCCTGAGTCCAAAGAAACGCAATACAAATGGTTTGGATTTTCACGTTTTAACGCGTCGAATCGTTCTTGATATGGACGTAGTTTACGAATGACTTCATCTGCTTTTTGATCGCTTAGGCCAAGTTTGGCAGGGTTGATAGCGCGGGCGGATTGAAAAGGGTTTACCCAATGGTATTCCATGCCCAGTTGTTTGGCGATTTGTTCGGCTTTGTCGGAGTGAGGGTCGATTGTGAGGATGGAGTTTAGGCCGTCTCTTTGATAGTCTTGGAGGGTTTTACGTAGGGAATCGAATTGATAAAAGCCTCGTGCTTCGTATTTTTCGATACTATGCGAGCGTACATAACTTAAATATGGCGCAACTAATGTTATTTTTGGGGTTTCGGTCTTTTTGATGATGTCAATGAGTCCGCGTACACTCATGATGTGGTCGTTTACGGAGATATTGCGATGGGGGGTGAGTAAATGTTCGACAATAGCGATGTGTTTTCCACGAATAAGATCTTTTAAATCGTTTCGGCCGATATCTACCTGGACTTCCAAATCAGGAAAATAGTCGGTTACGAGTGGATGCCTGTGATCTTTTTTTGTGTCAGATGTGATCTCTTTACGCTGTGAACTATCCAAGAATTCGACTTGGTCATCAAGATTATAATCTTTTTTGAGAATATGAAATATTTCTTTGGCCAGGGCGGCGGTTTCATGTCCGGCACAAGGTATGATTAAGAGTTTATTTTTGCTGGCCATCTTATGTGAAGGATGATTCGATGCTTTTTATCTCTTATTGTGGAGAATTATGATGGTTGAAAAAGATATGATATAAACATTATATTGTTTTATTTTGTTTTATTTTGAGTTCTCTATGAATCATTTTTTGCCATAAACCTTATAAAATAATGTGTTCTTTTGGCGAATATGAGCAGTAAAGCGGAAATAGAAGAAAAATTGCAGTATTTTCAGATGATGCAGCAGCAGTTAGAGCAGTTAAGTGCGCATGTTGAGATGTTGCAGCAGCATATGGTGGAGTTAGATGAGTCACGCAGTGCGATTGCGGATTTGCAAACGGTGGATTTGCAAAGCGAGTTACTTGCGCCAATTGCAAATGGGATTTTTGTGAAAGGACTTATTACAAATACTGATACTTTATTAGTGAATGTGGGGATGGGGGCGGTGGTTGAGAAGTCTGTTGCGGATGTGATTATGTTATTAGATACGCAGAAGCGTGATTTGATGTTGCGAATTGGTGAAGCTCAAGAAGTTGTTGAGCAGTTGACACAACAATCGATGAAATTGTATGGAGAAGTGGAACAATATGTTCGGTAAATTAAAAGATAAGTTGAAAAGTGCGTTGTCGATCTTTTCAAAGAAAGCAGAGGAAGAAGCGGATGTTGAAGAGATTGAAGTAGAGAAAGAAGTGCCGATTGTTGAGGAAAAAGTTACTGTTGCGAAGAAGGTCGATGTGAAAAAAGTTGAGCCGCTAAAAGAAAAGAAAGTTATTGAGCGGAAGGAAGAAAAGAAAGTAGTTGAGAAAAAAGTTACGCTACAGAAAGTTCAACAAAATGTTGAAATGGCAGAAAAAAAAAGTGTTTTAATTTTTCATGGATGGGAAGATAATTCTGAATCTGGTTTTATCCCGGCACTTCGAGAAGATTTACATAGGATTGGGTATGAGGCGTTATCTTTTAATCAACCTGATACGGAGAAACCGAAATTTGAAAAATGGTTTTCATTTGCAGAAGATAAAATTGAGAAGGTTGATAAGAAACATTTATGTGTTGTTGGGCATAGTATGGGCGGTTTACTTGCTTTAAAATTGGCTGAGAAACATAAATTTAAAAAATTAATTCTTGTTGCGCCGGTTGGGGTAAAACCATCAATTGATTATTTTAAATTAGTGGGAAAAAGATTGAACCCGCAGGAGTTGGATGTTTTTAAAAAATATCAGGCTAGAGATTTGGATATCAAAAAAATAAAACATAATGTTCAAGAGATTGCGTTTGTGTTTGGATTGCAAGATCCGTGGATTACGCAGGAAATTCGTGATTTTTATATCAAGTCGTTTAAAGATGTGGCGGAAATTCATGTATTTGAGGAGTATGCACATATGAGTGAAAGTGAAGGGGTGAAAGAGGTTCCTCTTCTGAAAGATTTGTTTAGCAAAAAATTGAGTGTGGGAGTTATTGAGCATCGAGGGGAAAAGAAATTAGCGCGACCTCTTGCTGTTGAGACAAAACCTACTTCTGCGGTTAGTGCCGCTCCAGTTAAGAAGAATCTATTAGCGCAGCAGATGGAGCATTTTGCAAAGTTGAAAGAGGCGGAGAAGCAGAAAGAGGAATTGAAGAAAGAAGAAGTTGTTGAACAAAAGAAATTTGTTGAAGAAAAAGTGGTTATATCTGATGTTGAGGTTGATGAAGCGGAGGAAGTAGATGAAGAAATTGAAGAAGTTGTTTCTGTAAAACAAGATATTGAAAAAGAAAAAATAATTTTATCAAAAGAAAAAGATTTTATTGAAGAGAGTGATGAAAACGAAGAGAAAGAAGAGAAAAAAGAAGAATCAACTGGTTTTTTTGGGAAGTTAAAGAAGACGTTTTCATTCAAAAAAGAAGAATCAACTGTGGAAGATGATTTTGCAGGTGTTGAAGATGATGTTGCAGCGAAAAAAGTTGAGTTGAAGAAAGTTGAAGTGAAGCAATCGGTTATAAAAACGAAAGTACAAGAGGTTTCTGAAGATGATGAAGTAAAGTCTGAGAAAAAAGGTCTTTTTGTCAAGATTAAAGAGACGATAACATCACGAACGATTTCCGAGGAGAAGTTTGAGGAGTTGTTTTGGGATTTGGAGTTGGCGTTGCTTGAGAATAATGTCTCAGTTGAGGTTATTGAGAAGATTAAAGTTGATTTGAAGCGGGAGCTTGTGAACAAGCCGTTGCCGTGGGATGTTTCGGAAAAAATTCATAAGACGCTTACCAAAACGTTACATGATATTTTGGCGTTTGAGTCAGAAGATATACTTTCTCGAATTAGTGCGAAGAAAAAAGGTCCGTATGTTGTGGCGTTTTTTGGGATTAATGGTGCGGGGAAAACTACTTCGATTGCGAAATTGACGTATCATTTGCAGCAGCAGGGGTATTCTGTGGTGCTTGCGGCGTGTGATACGTTTCGAGCGGCAGCGATTCAACAGTTAGGTGAGCATGCGCAGCGTTTAGGGGTTAAGATGATTCAACATAATTATGGTTCGGATGCGGCGGCGGTGGCGTTTGATGCGGTGCAGTATGCAGAGAAGAATAAAGTGAATGTGGTGTTGATTGATACGGCAGGTAGATTACATAGTAATACGAATCTGATGGCGGAATTGCAGAAAATTATTCGAGTTGTTAAACCGGATTTGAAGATTTTTGTCGGGGAAAGTATTACAGGAAATGATTGCATTGAACAGGCACGTCAGTTTAATGCACTTGTGGAGATGGATGGAGCGATTTTAACGAAAGCGGACGTGGATGAGAAAGGCGGGGCGCCGTTGTCGATTGCGTATACGATTAAAAAGCCGATATTATTTTTAGGTGTGGGTCAGGAATATAAAGATTTTGAAAAGTTTGATGCGGAAGTGATTTTAGGGCGGTTGGGGTTGTAGATTTGTTTTGATTGTTGAATAAATTAATGTTGTGTTTGTTAAAAAATACATTGGAGGGATTATATTATGCCATTAGAAACATTATCGGGTGTTGGTACGGCGTTAGTTACGCCGCGTTTGTCGGCTACATCTCTTAATTATGATGTTTTCGAAAAATTATTGGAACGACAATATGATACAACTCAGTTTACGGTTGTATTAGGAACTACAGGTGAAACAGAATTTTTAAGTCAAAATCAGCGAATTGAGTTAGTTGAACGTACATTGAATTATTATCGTGCTGATGAATTTGGACGGAATAAACCTGTGATTGTGGGTGCAAGTGCGGGTAATACTCATGAGGCTATATTAAGAGCGCAACTTGCGTTGCAATTAGGCGCTGATGCGTTATTGATTACACCGCCACCGTATGTTAAACCTCGACAGGATGGGATTGTGAACCATTATACTGCGATTTCCAAAGAAGTTGGAAATGCGCCAATTGTTGTGTATAATGTGCCTTCACGTGTTGGTGCAAATATTTTACCTGAAACATTAGACCAAATTGCTTCTCATTGTAATGTTATTGCGGTAAAAGAGGCGTCTGGTGATTTAAAACAGTTGAAGAGTTATGTTGATGTAAGCTGCGGCAAATTTGTTGTTCTGAGTGGGGATGATGCCACAACGTATGAGGCGATGAAACTTGGCGCCAAAGGAGTTATTTCAGTTGTGAGTAATCTTGTTCCAGAAGAAATGAGTACGATGATTTCTACTTTTTTAGCTGGGGACTTAGTACGTGCTCAAGAGATAGATACAACACTTAGATTGTTGTATGAGGGGTCAATGAAGTATGGCAATCCGGTGAGTATCAAAGCTATGATGGAACTTTGTGGACATAAAGTTGGGGAAGCGCATTCTTCGTTAGGGACACTGAATGATGATGAGAGAGGGATACTGCGAAAAATCATTGAAACTCCTCGGTTTTAAGAGTTTTTTTTTGAACTATTTTTTGAGTTCGTTCTTTTTTAGATTTTTGCTTTCTGAACATTTCTGTTTTAGTTATTTAGCGAAGAATTTATAAATTTCAAGTACTTTTAGGGTATTTATGGCTGATTTAGATTTAGTTGGTCGATGTTCTTCGTTTCTTGTTACGGTTCATGATGGTGTGTCTCGGCAGGAAATTCGTTGTTTTGCAACAGATGAATATATGGCACGTCGAACAGTTGAGGAATTGGGTTACAAACCTACACGTATAGATCGTGTTTCATCTACAGAATTACGAGGTGATCCGTTGTACTCAAAAGCGCAACAGTGGGCGTTATCTCACAATAGAATGGGTGAACCACAGGGTGATTGTTATTTTACATCTAAATTACGGTAGAATTGTTTGGTTATTAGGATAATTGGTTATTAAGATTACTTTCTCGATTTTTTTTAATTTTTTTCTTAAATTATTTTTTTTTAGTTTGTTTTATTATTTTATTTTCCATTGCGATGGAATTCAAATGCGCGATAGAGATGAGTGATTGCTTGGTGGGTATATTTTTTTTCAATAAAACAGGATTGTATTACGGATTCTTGCATCTGGGTATACATTGAAATGGGAATACTTTTTGAGCGAAGTGTTCCAAGGAATAGTATATCTGCGGTATTTGTATTTGTGTTCGAAATATAATTCATGCCTTCGCCAATTAATGCGATACGTTCCATGCCGTTTTCTAATTTTACTGGGTGGCCCATATTATCTAGAGTTGTTATTAGTCTTGAGATATTGTCATGGGGCAATATGGCATATTTTCGGCAGGAGTCGCCGTCGCATTCGGCATCGATACTTAAGTCATATTCTGCAAATAATGAAGATATTTTTGCGGCAATGCCTTTTTGATTCATGCGCATGTTGTATACGGTTATAAGCTGGTAGTTGGGAACGTTGGCGATTGCTTTGACGCCATAATGGTCGGTTGAGGGGATGGCACGGATGTTTGTTCCGGTTTGCGTGAAATCAAAACTATTTAAAATTTTTACAAGTATGCCTCGCTCGCTTACGGGGCGCAAAGCGACATCGTTAATGATTTGGCAGCCTAGCCCTGCGAAGGCTTCTGCTTCGCGGTACGTTAGTTCTTTGAGTGGTTGAAGATTCTCTATGATATTTGGATTTACAGGCAATATGCCATTTTGGTCGCTAAAAATACGAACTTCATCTGCATACAGAGCCGAACCCCAATATGTTGCCGAGCCATCAGACATGCCACGTTCTAATGTAACCATTTCGTCTGTGCTTCGTTTTGTGCCGATGAATCCTGGAACATTCACTATTTTTCCTTTCAAATTATGTTCTTTGAGAACTGTGGCAATAGATTTCAATGTATTTATATGATCAACTGGCACATCACGATTGCCATGAAAAGATTTCTCGCCAATCATCCCATTTTGATGATAATCTAACAATACAAACTCAAGTGCAGGATAATTTCGTTTCCCCACTTCATACATCACTTTTGCTTGTACACGTTCGGGCAGACCAATTATTTTTGCTTCTGCTTGTTTGTCTATATTTCCACTTTGCAGAATTTTTTGTATTTCGCTTACTAATGGTTCGATGGTGTCGGCGGGTAAATTGTGGTCTTTTACTTTGGTTTGTAGTATTTCTTGTAAAAGGGTCCATTCCGCATCGCGTTCTTTATTGTTCACTATATCATAGGCGTGGTCGGTTGCTTTTCTGCCTCTGTGGGTGTTATCGGTTTTGCCTGGACCGGATAGTACCATGATAGTATATTCGTTGTCTTTTGATGCGGCGATAGTGTGTTCTAGTGCTCTTATGTCACGTTCTGTAGTTGCAAGGGAGGTTCCTCCCCATTTTTCGATGATGGCACGTGTCATATTTTATGCTTTTTTTTGGTTTGTTTTTTAAGATTTGTGGATTTGAATATGTGCATTGCTTTACAATAAATGTTTATATACTGTTGTGGTGTTTTGGGATGTTATGACCACATTTCATACGATTACTTTAGGAAATAGTCATACGATTTTTGATGCGCAGCAGATGGAGGGGTTATTAACGGATGCAAAGTTTACTTCTGTTTCTGATGTTGGAAAAGCGGATGTCGTAATTTATTCGGTGTGTTTAGTTGAGGAGGAGAAAGAGCAGGATTTTTTTTTTGATTTTGAGAAGTTGCGAGCGCAGTTTCCCTATAAAATGATTGTGATTGTGGGGTGTTTGGATCATGTGCAGATCGGAAAGTTGAAAGGGTATGCGATGTTGTCATCGCGAAAGCTACATCATATTGTGGAAGTGGTTGAGGAGCTGGTGCATGAGAATGTGATTACGTATTTGCAGCGCGATGAGATGCCGTCGTTGTTGTTGCCTAGACGGATGGAAGAAGGAGGGAGTAATTCTGGATGTCGGGTGGTTGTGCCGATCATGCGAGGGTGTTATGATCTGTTTTCGTTTTTATCGAAGCGGAAAGGGACACGGCAGATGGTGTCGTATCCAATTGAAGAGGTTGTTGAGGTTGTGCGGCGGATAATTGGTGAAGGGGGGAAAGAGGTTGTGTTAAGTGCAATTGATGCGGCGGAGTATGGCAAAGATATTGGGAAATCGCTGCCGATGTTGATACGAGAGTTGTGTGAGTTGCCAGGGGACTTTCGTATTTTAATTGAGCGGATGAGTGTTGCTGGGTTGAATGAAATTTATGGGGAGCTGGGGTCTTTGTTTGAGACGGGTAAGTTGTATACGATGTTGCATGTGCCGTTGTATGCGGGGAGTACACGAATCTTACAGAAATGCGGGTTTTCGTATACAACAGATAATTTTGTACAAGTTGTGCAGGCGTTTCGAGTGCAATTTCCACTTGGTGTTGTGAAGACATTGTTGTTAGTTGGGTTTAATGATGAGAATGAGCAGGATCATTGGGAGACGTTGACTCTGCTTCGGGCAGTTGTGCCAGATGAATTAACGATTTCGTTGATTTCTCGCAAAGAGATGGGTGTTGAGGAGCGAGAGGGGTTGCAGAGAAGAGCGAAGGTGTTTTATGAAGTATTTCAAAATGGGATGATTATGCGTAATGAGAAGTGGTGGGGGAAAGAGGATAGTGTGTTAATTGAGAGTAAAGTTGGGGAGAGAGAGTTTCGAGGGAAGACGAGTGCATATAACTCTATTATTGTGGAGGGTGAGTGTAGGGTTGGAGAGTTTGCTTCTGTGCGAGTGAAAACGGGAGGGAAGATGGAGTTGAGAGGGGTGAAGGTGTGATTATTTTTAAGAAGAGAGAAAAGATTAAGAAATAAAAAATAATTTATTTTGGAATGATTTCGGTTGGTTTGAGATCGTATGATACTACGGTTGGTTTTCCTTGTTCGTTTAGTTTAAGCATATAACTTTTTCCGTCGTATTTCATTTGGACTTCTTTTTTTCCATTATAATCCAAATCTTCTAATTTTATTTTTAGTTTACTAGGATTCACATAGCCTGATTCAAGTTCACTTTGTTTTGCTTCTGGAATTCTGGGAGCTGTAATATAGCCTAGACTATAACCCATACTTATTCCAGTTAAAGTACTTACAACTGCTAATAATGTTAGGTCTTTTGATAGAGTATCCATTTTAATTTCCTCTAATTTTTGTATTTTTTTCTCTTTTCTCAAGATGATTCATCCTGATATTATCCCAAAAGTGGCGCTTATATTTAGGGGGTGTAAATATGTGACTGATAGAATGTTTTATATTCTCATTCATTTTCCGAGATATTATGATCAAAAAATTAGCGTGTCGGATGTGTTTAAGCAATAATATTGTAATGAATGGA
>Ga0209541_10002672_pt1 | contig 33474 bp, 33 predicted proteins | sample RifCSPlowO2_01_FD_184027 | JGI IMG/M metagenome (GOLD analysis project Ga0209541, IMG submission 184027) | Groundwater microbial communities from Rifle, Colorado - Rifle CSP2_plank lowO2_0.1 (SPAdes) (version 2) | ecosystem: Environmental > Aquatic > Deep subsurface > Groundwater | place...
AAAATGGTTTAGCACCTTTCAAAGTATTAACGGAGCCAAAGCATTCTTTGGCATGTGGTTTTATAATTTTAACAAAAGAAAGTCAGCGCACATAACTTGACTTTACCTACCCATAAAAACATTTAAATAGAGATACTTCCTCTATAGGAATATAAATGGAAGCTAAACTTGAGATGAAAAGCGAGGCTGTTTTATTGGAAAAATCTCAAAATAGCTTAAGCCATAAAGGCAAGATTCTTTTTGTGATTCCTGGATTAGTTGGAATTATGGGCAAGCCTACATCGCCTCATTTTGGGATTGCTTCATTGGCTGGAGTGGCAAGAGACTTGTGCGGCTATGATGTGAGGATAATTGACATGCGCCTTGGCTATAATGATGATTATGTAATTAACGCTGTCAAAGAATTCAAGCCTGATTATTATGCAACAACAACAGTAACTCAAGGGCATGGAGAGGTGTACAATTTAATCAGAAAAGCCAAGGCAATTGACAGCAATATCAAAGTCATTATTGGTGGGCCCCATACATCTGCAACTGTGAAGGAAGTTCTTAATGAATCAGGAGCTGACATTGCTGTCATAAGAGAAGGGGAAATGCAACTGAAAGAGATTTTGAACGGTGCTCCTCTTGAGAATGTTTTAGGCATTGCATTCAAAAGAGGAAATGATTACATTGTCAATCCTGAAAGGCCTTTTTTGGAAAATCTTGATGAGCTGCCTGTTCCAGCCTATGATCTCTTTGAATTAGCCAATTACATGGACAAGAAATTGCCGATGGTTACTTCAAGAGGATGCCCACACAGATGTATTTTCTGCTCAATTTTCTTAACAATGGGAAGAACATTCAGGACAAGAAGCCCTGAGCATGTTGTTAACGAGATAGAGCACTGGTACAAAAAATACGGCTACAGAAGGTTTGCCTTCAATGATGATGTTTTCAATTTTGACAAGGAAAGAGTAAAGAAAATATGCGACTTGATTGTTGAAAGGGGCTTGAAAATCCAATGGGAGCTTAGAAACGGTATAAGAGTTGATAAGGTTGATTTGGAGATGTTCCAGAAGATGAAAAAAGCCGGATGCATATACATTGCCTTTGGCATTGAATCTGGAGTACAAGATGTATTAAACAAGATGAAGAAAGGCGCTACAGTTGAGCAGATTAAAAGAGCTGCGCAGCTTACAAAAGAGGCTGGGTTGCCTGCAGGCGGATTTTTCATAATTGGGCTGCCAGGCGACAATATGGAGAATTTCAAGCAAACGCTTAAGCTTGCTCTGGAACTCCCTCTTGAGGAAGTTAGGTTTTATTCTGCATTGCCTTACATTGGAACTGAGTTTTATGAGATTGCCAAAAAGAACGGATGGTTTACAATGTCAGAGGAAGATTACCAAAACAACATAGGAGTTTGGGACGGGCAACCTGTAATCGAAACGCAAGATTTCACAAAAGAAGAGAGAAAAAAAGCTCTTGAAATTGGAGAGAAATTTGTAATGAAATACATCTCAAAGAAAGAATTCGGGCCTGTGATTGGCACAATAGCTTATTGGGTATGGTTGCCAAAGCCAACAAGAGGCATAATGAAAAAGGTTGGCATAAAAACATGGGCAGTTTTAAGAAAGATTAAGAACAGCATTATTTACAAAGACGCAGTTGTTGGCAAAGTCACAAAACATACTTCTTCAGCAAATTAACAAATTAATTATAATACTATATCTTTTTAAATACTATAATTCTACCGTGAAATATGATAAAACTAGGCATTATAGGGTGCGGTTACTGGGGACCAAACTTAGTAAGGAATTTTAACAGCATTAATGGAGTGGAGATAGCTTATTGCGCTGATCTGGATGAAAATAGGCTAAGCCATGTAAAAAGCTTGTACCAAAAAATAGAGATTACAAGAGATTATAATAGTATTCTGGAAGATGAAGAAGTGGAAGCTGTTGTAATTGCAACGCCTGTTGAAACGCATTATAAAATTGCATCAGATGCCTTGAAAGCGAACAAACATGTTTTGATAGAGAAGCCAATAACCAACAATTCAAAGGACGCAATTGAGCTTATCAGACTGGCTGAAAAAAACAAAGAAATTTTGATGGTAGACCATACTTTCGAGTACAGCGCTCCTGTGAGAAAAATAAAAGAAATCTTGAAAAGCAATGAATTGGGCAAGATACTGACAATTGACATGATAAGGGTGAATCTTGGATTGTTCCAAGAAAAAATCAATGTGATTTGGGATTTGGCTCCGCATGACGTATCAATGCTGCTTTACTATCTTGAGGAGACGCCTTTAACTGCAAGAGCAATCGGGCAATCTTACATAAGAGATGGCATTGAGGATGATGCACGAATAACTCTTGAATTCAAAGATAAAATAGTGGCTAACATGCATGTTTCATGGCTTGACCCCTGCAAGACCAGAAGAACTACAATTGTGGGCAACAAAAAAATGCTTGTGTTTGATGATGTTGCGCAAGATGAAAAGATAAAGATTTATGATAAAGGGGTTACAATACAAAAAAACAATATTCCAAAACAGCCTTATTATGACACTTACGAGCAGTGGGTTTTAACTTATAGGACTGGAGATGTTTATGCGCCAAAAATTGAGAACAAGGAGCCTTTAAGCGTTATGGCAGCGCATTTTATTGACTGCATTAAAAATAGCAAAAAGCCTTTGACAGACGGCTATTCTGGTTTAAGGGTTGTGAAGGTTATTGAGGCTGCTCAGAAATCATTGAAGAATGACGGCATAAAGGTTGATGTGGAAAATGATTAGCAAAGACGCAAAGCTTGGGAAGAATGTGAAAATCTATCATAAAGAGATCGTTAATCTTTATGGCTGCGAAATTGGAGATAATACAAAGATAGCAATTTTTGTCGAGATACAAAAAAATGCAAAGATAGGAAAGAACTGCAAGATAGAGGCTTTTGCCTTTATTCCAGAAGGCGTTACAATTGAAGACGAGGTTTTTGTTGGACCTCATGTATGCTTTACAAACGATAAATTGCCAAGAGCCACAAACAAGGATGGAAAGCTTAAAACAGGACAAGACTGGGAAGTCACTAAAACTTTGGTGAAGAGAAGGGCCAGCATTGGTGCCAATGCAACAATATTATGCGGAGTAGTAATTGGAAAGAATGCCCTTGTTGGAGCAGGCTCTGTCGTGACAAAAGATGTCCCTGACAACTCCATTGTTGTGGGTAATCCTGCAAAAGTTATTGGGAAAGTAAAGGATTTGATATCAAGAAAATAGATTTATTTAGAATACGCCAATAAAAACAATTCAAAAATAAAATCAAAAATTTATTGAAAAAATAAATCAAAAAACCTAGAACGACTTTTAGATTCACTACAAGAAGAAAGTAATCCATTCAACGACAAAATTCGTTGACACTTTAATTAAGTTGGGCATAAAGCCCAACGAATTGAATGTATAGGCGAGGCTGAGTGAGTTGCGTGCGAGAACGCTCGCACGCTCGCGTTCAACTCAATGGTAGAAAAACCGAAGCCGAGCACAAAATAGTGTTGCGAAGCAACGGATTGAAAAATTAAATAAAAATTAATTAAATTAAACAACACTAAAATCAAATGATAAAATTTGTTGATTTGAATGCGCAGTATGACTCAATAAAGCATGAAATAAACAATGCCATTAATGAAGTGCTTGAGTCCACAACTTTCATTCTTGGGCAGCAATTAACGAATTTTGAGAAGGAGTTTGCTGGCTTTTGCAATGCAAAGTATTGCAGTGGATTGAATACAGGCACATCTGCTTTACATCTTGCGCTGCTGGCTAAAGGAATCGGCAAAGGCGATGAAGTGATAACAACTCCAAACACGTTTTTTGCAACTTGCGAAGCTATATCTTATACAGGAGCAATTCCACAGTTTGTTGATATTGACAAAGAAACTTATAATATGGACATTGAAAAATTAGAAAAGTCAATTACCTCCAAGACAAAAGCAATTATTCCTGTGCATCTTTACGGACAGCCAGCTGATATGAAAGAGATTATGGAGATTGCTGAAAGACATAATTTGATTGTTATAGAAGATGCCTGCCAAGCGCATGGAGCAGAGCATCACAAGAAAAGAGTTCCGATTGCTGATATTGGATGCTTCAGCTTTTATCCTGCAAAGAATCTTGGGGCATATGGAGAAGGAGGCGCTGTTGTAACAAATGACAAGGAAATTGATAATATTATTAGAGCATATCGCGACCATGGACAAATAAAAAGACATGTGCATAAGTTTATTGGCTACAATTACAGGTTTGATGAAATACAAGCTGCTATTCTAAGAGTTAAATTAAGACATCTTAATAAGTGGATTGAACTGAGAAGAAAAAATACAAAAATTTACAATGAACTTCTAGAAGATTGTGATGCAGTAATTCCTGTTGAAAAAGAATATAACAAACATGTTTATCATTTATATGTGATAAGGGTAAAGCAAAGGCAGAAATTAATTGAGCATTTGAATTCAAAAGGGGTACAAACAGCTATTCATTATCCAACTCCGATACATTTGCAGGAAGCTTATTCCTTTTTAGGCTATAAAAAAGGAAGCTTTCCAATTGCCGAGCAATATGTTGATGGAATACTGTCATTGCCTATGTATCCTGAGCTGAAGCAAGAGGAAATAGTTTTTGTTGTAAAATCTGTTAAAGAGTTCTTAAAATGAAATATCTCCATTACCTTTTGGCAGCATCAATAAGAAGATTAAGGAAGAGGTATGCAAAGACAAAATACCTGGATTACTATAAAAAAACCTTGGAGTTTGATGGGCCAACAATGGTTTTTACCCATGACATTGATGAAGGGTATGAGCCAAATATTGATGAAATTATTGACATGGAGAAGAAATATGGAATTAAGTCAACAATGTTTCTGCTTGCAATGTCGCATCCTTCAAAAAAATGGATAAGCGGGAATTCCAAATGGGATTTCCAGTATCATGCCAATTTTATCGGCAACAGCGTAAAAAAGGTTGTTGAGGAAAAAAAGATTATTGACGATTTGATAGGGAAAAAAACAGAGATAATGAGGGCGCATCAATATCATTTGCCTGACTTAAAGCTTGTGAAGGATTACTTCAAGGCTGATTCCAGCTATGATAATTGGACAAAGCTAACTTTGTTTAAGCCATTTTTAACTACTTTGGGCTTGATTGAGTTTCCGCATTTGCCAGAGATAGAATTTATCAATCTGTACAAAGGAAAGGGAGAAAACATAAAACTTCTTTACAAAGATATTGTTGATGTTTCTAGAAAAACAAATGGATTGATTATTGTTCTTACGCATCCTACTTCCTTTAAGAAATGGGGCAGGCAAATACAGGAATTCTTTATGATACAGGATGGATTTAAAATAAAAACTATGTATGAGATTATGGATGAGATAAGAAGAAAGTACAAGATAAAGTATCAGCCTAGGTTTTTGTAGAAATTTTATGTATTTATCGTCAAATTCCTAGAATCTGTTAAACTTCCATTTATTGCAGTGGCATTAACATTAAAAGTTCCAGTAGTTGTGAAATTATAGTCTATATAAACTTATTTTAACATTTCCTTATTTGATTGTAATATTTTAATTATTCTTAGTTAAATATTTATATTTACTCTTTATAATTGCCAATGAGGGTGTAATTTATCGCATATATCAAAAAAGATGTAAACAGGTTCTTATTATTACTCATTATAGTTCTAGTGCTAATATTTGCTTGGTCTACTACTTATTACGAAAACACCCTAAAAAATGTTTCAATGCAGTATAATAAAAACTTAGAAAAACTTCAAGAATCTACAGGGAATGTAGTTGTTGAAAAGGTTAACGAAACAATCCAGTTAAAAGAAACTTACCAGAAAGACAAGGAGTTTTTTGAACAAAAATATTATGACTTGAATACAGAAAATGAAGAACTAAAAAGAGAGAAGGAAAGGTTACAATCAGAATTAAATTCTTTAAAGGGTGAACTAGAAAACCAGAAATCAAGGTTTGACACATTACAGGCACATTTTCAGCAAGTCCAAAACAGCTTGATGGCAGATAATGAACAAATAAGCAAGTTGATAGCAAGAACTAATGAATTATGCAAAAAACTCAAGGAAGCTGGCGGGAATGATGAGAAGTGTTAATTAAGCCGCTTTTTTATTATACGTATTATTAAATAAAATTTTTAAAAAAATTCAGGTATTACAAGAGAAGAATTCCTTAAAAAGTTATGATCAATTATTTATTTCTTTGATTCCTGCTGTAAATTCCATAATACCTTATAATTTTGAATTGCTCTGGAGGGATGTGCTGAATTAAAGAGTTTATAAAGTTTCTGACGTAGAATGTATTTTTTGGCAAAAAGAACTTTACGTACCACAAAAAGCGAAAGGTTTAAATATGTGTATTCACAGAATACACATAGGTGATAAAAATGCCAAACATAACGTTATCAATTCCTGAAGAATTGCATAATATAGTAAAGAAACATACTGAAATCAAGTGGAGTGAGATAGCCAGAAGAGCAATGTGGACCCAAGCTAAGAAGCTTCAACTCATGGACTCGTTGGTCAGCAAAAGCACATTTACTGAAAAGGATGTGGAGGAGCTTGACCATAAGATTAAGGCAGGCATATTAAAGAGGTTCGCCTAATGAGAGTGATTGTAGATTCAAACAGAATCATATCTGCACTCATTAAAGAAGGCGTAAGCAGGAAAATATTAAGTTCCAAAAACATAGAATTCTTTACTGTTGATTATGTGATGAAAGAGATCAACAAATACAAAGCAACTATTCTTGAAAAATCAGGCATGTCTGCAGAAGAAGTAAGTACTTTGTTCAGTTTAATAATGGAGAATATCAACATTATCCCAGAAGAAGATGTCAAATCCAAGATGAAAGAAGCCCTTGCCATTATGAAAAATATTGACACAAAAGATGCCCCATTTATTGCAGCTGCTTTGGCAATACCAAATGATGGAATATGGTCACATGACAGGCATTTTGAAAAGCAAAAGAAAGTAAAGCAGTGGCTGGCGAAGAATCTCTTGAAATATATTTAATTATGTTTCTTACCGCTTGGCATATCCCGATACGGGGATTCAGGACACACTTCTCTATGGTGTTGAATTAATGTTAATCCATTCCATAAAATCACCCCAAAATTTTAGAAGTTATTAAAGCTTTTCTGACGAAGAGTATGCTATTTGGAAAAAAGAACTTTACGTACCATTAAATCTTTCTATTGATTTTTTAATTTAGCTATTATTTCACATCCAAAACATAAGTAACATGATTGAACTTTACAAACCAGAACTTTGACATTGTATCTTTTTCTTTAACTATTTTCAAGCCGAGCTTATTGAATATTGATTTCCATTCTTCTTTATTGTGAAAATAATATGGGCAATTAATTCCTTTTCTCTTATTGGATATGTAATCATGAAGAAACGTTGTCATTTTTTCAAAGAAATTATTGTAAATATCTTCCATAATAATGATTCTTTTTCTTGAGACTCTTTTTGCTTCTTTCAGCACTCTAATCTGGTCAGTACAATGATGCAGGGTTTGAAGTATAAGTGTGCAGTCAAAAGATTTATCTTTAAAGGGGAGATGGGTACCATCATAGATTGTATTTTTTATATCAGTTTCATTGTAATCAACTACATCAACGCCTTCCATATAAATCTTGTAATGCTCCTTGATTTGCTTTGCTACATAGCCGTTGCCAAGCCCGATGTCCAGCACCCTATCTCTTTTTTTTATGAAATCCTTTAGCTGCAATGCAATCTTCAATGCCCTGCTCTTGTTGTGCGCTTCGAAAAGCATTTTTCACCTAGACTTATACTCACGGGCAAATATAATTGAGCAATTGTTGCCCGTTCGTAATAAATAAAGGCAATAATTTATGCTCAATTATTTGTTGCCTTTACTATAATGGAATTTTTAAGGATTTTTATTATTTTATTTATTATTGCTTGGTTTCTGAATTCGTATTTGTCAAGAAACTCAAGCCCATTTTTGGAGAGTTTTTGCCTTAGATTTTTATCATTGAGTAATTCAACGATAGATTCTCCCAATAATTTTGGGTTTTTCTTGTCGACAAGATAAGCATATTGCTTGTGGGAAAAAAACTTTTCTGTCATGCCTGCTTTTGTTATGATGCAGGGCACTTTGGAAAGCATTGCTTCCAATATTGTTGTGCTGAAGCAGTTTTCTGTTGCGCTGCATGCTATAAAAACATCTGATATTGCAAGGAAATTGTCAACATCTGCTGTCGGGCCCGGCATAATCATGTATTTCCTGATATTTAATTTTTCTATCCGGTTTTCAATGTCTTCTTTCAAGTGGCCATCTCCAATCATTATGAATTTCACATTTTTCATTGATTTAATGACATAAGGAATGGAATTGACAATAGTCAAGGGGTCTTTCAACGGCTCAAATCTGCCTATGAATGTTACAATAAGTTCATTTTTGATTTTCAGCTTTTTTTTGATTTTCAGCTCTTTTTTGATTGTATTTTTGTCATGCTTTTTCAGGAATCTGTCTTCATTGAGGAAATTCCTGATATTGACAACATTTTTTACTTCCATTCCTTTAACTGCCCCTATAATGTCGTCGTGCGCTGATGTAACAATATTCATTCTTTTAAGGACAAATCTGTTAAGAGATTTTGGCAATGCCCTTATGCTGCCTCCGTGCTCTGTCAAAACAACTGGCTTTTTATAAAAGAATTTCAGAGGCAAAGCAGCCAATCCTGACAAAACCCAATGCGCGTTTATTACATCACAATTTTTCGCTATTTTCAATGATTTTAGCATGAAAGAAAGCATGAAGAAAGGCGCTTGCAGCTTTGCCAGAAAACTTTTCTTGAAGCTTTCTCCCATGCCGCCTGTGTAGGTTAGAACTTGCAGATTTTTTGGATAGAAGTAATTAAAGCGATGTATCTTTACATTGTCTCTTACTTCATAATCTTTTGTATTTGCTCCTCCTGATGTGACTACTGTAACATCTTCAGTTTTTGCCAGTTCCCTTGCCCACGAGTGCATGAAAGGCACCCAATAGTCATTTTTTGTCCTTGGATAAGAGGTGCATAATATACATATTTTCATGAATCAAGTAAAACTAAAACACAATAAAAAGGTTTGCTTATGTTAACCTAAACATTTTTAAATAATCAAAATTTCATGGAATTAATGCAGGTTGTTGTTTTATGTGGGGGTAAAGGTACAAGGCTGAGCGAATATACAGAGAAAATACCAAAGCCTTTGATAGAGGTAGGTGGTAAGCCGATTTTGTTACATATAATGGAAATGTATAGCCACTATGGCCACAAGGAATTTATATTGTGCTTAGGTTATAAAGGCAATGATATCAAAGAATATTTTAAAAAATTTCATGAATTCAATATAAAGTTCATAGATACTGGAATAGACTCTAATAAGGCAGAAAGGATTATGAAAGTCAAGAAGTATATAAAAGATGAAGATTTCTTTGTTACTTATGGTGATGATTTAAGCGACGTTAACATCAATCTCCTTTTACGATTTCATAAGAAAAATAGAAAAGTAGTGACTTTAACAGCTGTTGATTTAGTGTCGCCATTTGGCATACTGGAAATAAATAAAAAATTCGAGGTGATGGATTTCAAAGAAAAGCCAAAGCTTAATCATCTGATGAATGGTGGTTTTTACGTTTTCAACAAAAAAATATTTGATTATATTAAAAATGGCTATGACTTGGAAAGGGAAACTTTTGGGGAACTGGCAAAGAAAAGGATGATATGCGCATTACACCACAAAGGGTTCTGGAAGTCAATGAACATGTTAAAAGATGTTATTGAATTGAATGAGATGTTTGCTAATGGCAAAACGCCTTGGATAAGGAAATAAGAAAATGAACTGGAAAAATTTGCCTGTGCTGGTTACTGGCGCTGACGGATTCATTGGAAGCTGGATTGCAAAGGAGCTTATTGAGCAAGGAGCTGAGGTATATACAATTGTAAGGGATATCAAAAAGCAGAGCAACCTTGACGTTTTGAATTTAAGAAATAAAATTAACATTGTCCATGGCGACTTGGCAAACTTTGATGTTTGCAACAGGGTTTTGAAAGAGTATAAAATTGTAATTTGCTTCCACATTGCTGCACAGGCAATTGTAGGGATTGCAAATGACTCGCCTTTGTCAACATTCGAATCCAATATCAAGGGCACTTGGAATATTCTGGAAGCTGCAAGGCTTAGCAAATTTATCAAAGGGGTTATTGTTGCCTCAAGCGACAAGGCATATGGAGTGCAAAAAAGACTGCCTTATACAGAAGAAAGCCCGTTGCTTGGGTTGTATCCTTACGATGCTTCGAAGGCATGCGCTGATATTTTGTCAAGGTCTTATTTTAAAACGTATGGGTTAGCTGTGGCTGTCACAAGAAATGCTAACACTTATGGCGGGGCTGATTTAAATTTCAGCAGGCTGATTCCAGATACGATAAAATCTGTTATTAACAACCAGAATCCTATAATAAGAAGCGACGGAACTCCGGAAAGAGATTACATGTACATAAAAGATGCTGTTAATGCTTATTTGAAATTGGCATCGAACATAAACAGAAAGGATGTTCAAGGAGAAGCGTTTAATTTCGGCACTTCTAAACCAATTAGTGTTTTGGAATTATACAACAAGATTATAAACTTGATGGGCAAAAAAATAAAGCCCAAAATTCTAGGAAATGCTAAAAATGAGATTGACAAGCAATATTTATCAATAGAAAAAGCAAAAAGAGTTCTGAAATGGCAACCCAAATACAGCATAGAGCAAGGTTTGAGAGAAACAATAGCTTGGTATAGGCAATTTTTTAAAAAGAATTAACATGAAATTTCTAGTTTTGATGAAAAGGTTCAGCACAAACAAGGATTTAGTTATACAGAACTTTGGAAGACAAGTGAGATTGTTTGAGAACATTAAAAAATTTGGCCACGATGTAGATTTTTATTGCATGGATTTCAAAAAGTTTGAATCAAAAAAAGTAAGAAAGAACAATATTGACTATTATATTGAGCCGTTCAGCTTTTCAAAATTTAATTCTTTTTTAAAAAAATTAGATTCACTCCTAAAACAAAATAAATACGATGCTATAATAGCTTCCACAAGTCCTCTATTGGGCATCATTGGATATTTTTATGCCAGAAAATACAAGACTAAGATTGTGTATGAGTTGCAGGACAGTTTTGACGTATATGATGAGTACAAGATTCCATTCATAAAAAAACTTGATAATTACATCACGAAAAATTCTGATGTTGTCATTTGCGTCAGCCACGCACTGATGAACAGAATTAAAAAATTTAGAAAAAAAACAATTTATGTGATAGAAAATGGGATTGAAAGGGATTTATTCAAACCTATAAAAAGGAAAATTGCAAGAGAAAAACTGCATCTTCCAAAAAAAGCAAAAATAATTGTCCACATAGGGCTTTTGGCAAGGATAAAAGGATACGATATAATGATTGACTCCTTCAAGAAAGTAAGGGAAAGGTATCCTGACACTTACCTTCTTATTAGCGGAGAGGTTTATAAGTATGATAAATCAATCAACTTTAAGCAGAAAAACATAATATTCAGGAAATTCCCAAAAAGAGAGGATGTTGTGCTCGGCATTAACGCAGCAGATGTTGCAATACTGCCAAATCCAAAAAACGCTTTTACAGAATACAGCTTTCCATATAAGATTGTTGAGTACATGGCATGCAATGTTCCGATTGTTGCAACAAATGTCGGGGATGTTGCTATATTATTGAAAAAATATAAAGGAAGCTTGTGCGGGCCAAATGCAGAGGATATGGGCAAAAAAATAATAGAGAAATTAGAAAGCGACAAGAGAGTGGATTACAGCAAAGACATGAAGCGATTTGATTGGGAAGTCTTAGCCAGGAAATTGAACAAGATTTTGGCAGCTTAATTCTACTAAATTGAATGATGATAAGCTAAAATAGAAAGCTTTATATATAAGTATTATTCACTTTTAGTATTATATTATTCACTTTTAGAAAGATGAACAACAAAAACAGAGTCTTTGAATTCCTGTACAAGAACCATGAAAATGAATACAATATTAACCAGATTTCCAGAATTGTGGGAATAAGCGTTGGAAGCGCATTCAAGATACTAAAAGAGCTTGAGAATCTTGGCTACATTACTGTTGGCAGGAAAAATAATGCTTTGCTGCATAAGATAAACTTATCTGAGAGTTCAAAAGAATTCTATGAAAAAATAGAGGAAGATGAGAACACAAAAAGCAGGAAAAAAACTAAGATTGTATGCAGCATAACTCCCACATGCAAAACTCTGATTAAGAAATTGATAGAAAATGGAATGAATGTTGCAAGCATTGATGCCTCATCCCTGAATCATAAAACTGCACTGGAATTGGTTCAAAGCGTAAGGCAGGCATCAGATGAGATACCAATATTGCTTAATGTTGATTTGAAGGACAAGCAATGGATTAAGTTGGCCCTAAAAAATGATGTGGATTTTGTAGCAATCGCTGCAGCAAATGCCTATGACGTGGTGGAAGTCAACAAGAGCCTAGGATATAGTGATATAAAACAAATCATAGGGGAAAAAATCAAGGTAATAGCAACTATCAACAAGGATTCCTTAAGAAATTACAAAGAGATAGTGGAAGAGGCGTATGGAATAATAATTGACAGGAGCAAGCTGACAACCAATCTTGAAATGCTGCCTAAATTGCAGAAAGAAATCATTGATGAGTGCAACAAGCATGGCAAGCCTGCAATAATAGCGGGCAGCGTGCTTGACTCCATGGCAGAAGGCAGGCTTTTGCAGGCAGAAATCTATGACATCTCCAATGCTGTTCTGGAAGGGGCTTCTGCCTTGATGCTTTCAGGCGCTGCTATTCAAAATAATCCGGCAAAAGCAGTGGAAACGTTGTCCAAAATTATCAAAAGCGCGGAGATGGGCTGGACAGGAATTGATTATAACAACTCATATGACTTGACACATTTCATAGGCAAAACAGTGTCAGAGCTTGAAAAAACATTTCACATAGACGCATTGCTCATAATAACATCAGGTGGGTATTCTGCAAGAATGATTTCGAGCAGAAGGCTGAAATGCAGGACCATAGCAGCCACATCAAGAAAAAAAATATTGAGGCAGCTCAATCTGTTATGGGGAATAGAACCTTTGCATGCTGAGATTGATTCAGAGGACATATCAAACAAGGACAAGAAGGAAGTCATATCGAAAGCGCTGAAAAAGGGATTTATCGGGAAAAGAGACCAGATAGCAATAATTGCATCCATATTTCACAGCAAAACCAAAAGGACAAATCTGCTTGAAATCCACAATGTAAGCGAGTTTTTAGAATATTTGAACAAAATGAAGGAGGCACACTAAATGGCATATTTCCACGAGGCGGCATTGGTAGACAGCATAGATGATGTGCAATTCAAAATCTACAGCAACACCCATCCTAAAGGATTTATCATAGCAAAGCCAAAATATGTGCCGAGTGACTTGATCAATCTCACTGGGTTAAAGAAAAGATTTTTGTTCAGCAAGTCCGTATTCAGATTTAATTTATTCAACAACAAGGAGATAGTTAAAAGGAATTTGGATGCAATCAGGGAGAAATTCCCAGAATATATATACAAATGCGAAAAGCACAGGAACTGGTTCCTGGGGCTGCCGGAAAAAAAAGTGAAAAAATTCTATGACGCAAAGAATGGCCTGCAGGAACTGCTGAAGGTGCCAATAGAGGACCTTGACAGCTACTTGAAAGCCACAAGAAAGATGATTGAGATACTTGGTAAAGCTGGAATTCCAATGGAAAACCTGGGGATAAGCCATTCTACTTTGCTGGGAAATTATACACCTGGAAAATCTGACATTGATATACTTATTTTTGGAATCGGCAATGGCTGGAAAGCAATAAGGCATCTGGAAAAATCCGAAAATCCAAGCTTAAAGTGGAAATCCGGGCAGGATTGGGCCAAATATTACAGAGACCGTGTTGTGTCAAAAGCCTATAGCGAAGAAGAATATGTTGCAAACATGGTCAGGAAAAAAGACGATGGCTTTATTGACGGGAATGTTTTTTCACTGTTCTGCATTGAAAATGAGAATGAATCATGGTATGATTGGGAGGCTGAGCATGAGCCGCTTGGAACGGTAAATATAAAGGCTAAAGTAAAAGATGCATATTATTCCATTGTAAGGCCAGGATATTATGAGCTTGAAGATTCTGCTGTTCTTGAAGGCTACAAGAACGTGCCAATAAGGCGCATTATTACGTGGGCAAGGCCATTTAATCTGCAGGCTAAAGAAGGGGAGCACATAGAAGCCTGCGGACTTCTTGAAAAATTTAAGTCTGAAGATGTGGAGTTTTATCAGGTGGTTATGGGTTATTTCGATACGTACACAACTGACAGGGGTGAAAAGGAATACCTAAAAGCCCTTATAAGCTAAAATGCACTTCCATGAGTCTTCGATAATCACGACAATTGACGGCTTGCATTGCCAAGTTTACGGTAATCAGCATCCTGATGGAAAAATACTAGTCAAGCCAAAATACATACCAACCAACAAGATATCGAGCGATTCTTTGCCATATAGGTTTATTTCCGGGAGAAAGATGAACAGGCTGGACCTTTGGATAGACAAAGACAAGCTTAAGAGTTATATTGATGCATTTTCCAAATCATACTCTGAATATATCTTCAAAAGCCGCTTGCATGAAAAAAGCCCTTTATTTTTTGCAGTGCCCAGAAAAAACATTGAGAGGGTTTATTCTCCAAGGGAAGGATTGTCAGATCTCATGAGCATGCCGGGCAAAGACCTGGATGAGCACCTAAGGACCGTGGTTGAGCTGATTTTATTTCTTCTTAAAAGCAACCTCAAGCTTAAGGATTTTGGAGTGACATACTCGACTTTGATGGGGCATTACTCACCAAATATGTCGGACATCAACATTGTTGTTTACGGAAAAAGGAAATTTTGGGACTTGATGGAATTTCTGGATAAAAATGGACATAAGGACTTGAGATGGAAAAGCTATGAGGAATGGGGGGAATTCTACAAGAAAAGAAACAGGTATGTAATACACAAAAAGGAGATATACATAAGAAACATGCACAGAAAGAAGTCTGAAGGCTTTTTCAGGAAAACCTTGTTCATCATATTTGCAGTCGAAAATGAGGATGAAGCATGGTTCAAGTGGGGCGAGGAAAAATACAAAAGGCTGGGAGTGGCAAGATTTAAAGCAGTTGTTGATGACAATAAAGATTCCATTGTAAGGCCTGGCTGCTACAAAATCTCAGGCTCAAAATTTATTGATGGTGATACAGCATGCAAAGGATTGCAAATAAGCAAAATTGTTTTTTATTCAAGAGACTATTGCATGCTTGCTTATCCAGGAGAAAAGATTAAGGCAAGCGGCATTGTGGAGGAAGTCACCCCAAAGTCCGGGAAAATATATCACAGGATAGTCATCGGGTATTTTGACTCTTACCTCAATGGGAGAAGGGACAACGAATACATAAAAATTTTAGATGATTAAAATGGACTATAAGGAATTCGATAAGTTGGGTGCGAAAAATACGGAACCAAAGAGCAGCTGCAACCTGTGCAAAGAAGCCAAATCCAAAGTAGGGAGTAAAGCAGGATACGGTGCCATAGTGTATAAAATAGGCGACATAAAAACAGGATGGTTTGCAACTTTATCACCTAGAACAGGTGGAAATCCAAAAGCAGACTTTACAATCCAATTAATGCCTTTGCGCCACTTAACCCATTTTTCACAAATTCATTCTTATCCCAAGCTGGCAGAAAATTTTGGGATAGCTTTTTCGAAAATATGCAAAGCCATATCATCTGTCTTGATGCAAGAAGAAGGATTAATGGCAAGCACTGAAGAAAAAAGACTTTCTATGCCTTTGGCAGCATATGGAAAGTGCACGACATGGAAAGAAAAAAAAGAGCATCTGCACATTAAAATCTTTCCCTTTAGAGGTAATATTGGGCAACCATATACAGTTGACAGCTCCTTTGAAAGAAAAGAGGTATTCAAAGAGAAAGGTACGGGCAAGGAATTCGTAAAAATGATCCATGTCAGAAAAGTAATGATTGATACAAAGAGGTTTAATAAATTGGCAAGAGAGCTAATAATGTTATTAAAAGATTAAGATGACTATAAAATTAATTTCTGCTGATTTGAATGGAACACTTGTGCATCAGCATACTATGAGCGATATGATTAGAGTTTATAAAAGCGAAGAGGATTTTAAAAAGGCAGATTATATTTTCAAAAAACAAACGAAGGGAATGGTAACTATTAAGGAAGCATTTAAGATTGCTGGCCCATTGAGTAAAGGCATTACTTTAAGGCAGGCAATAGAATATGCTCAAAAAAATATGGAGTACCTAAAAGGATTAAAAGAGTTATTAGAATTCCTTTCTAAAAAGAAAATTCCATTTATTATAAATTCAACAGGTTACTCCGTAACATTTTATTGTATTCAAGAAAAGTTTGGTGCTGAAAAGATACATGGGTTTATTGGAAATAGTTTGCTATTTGGCTACGATGGTGAGACAGAAAAAAAAATAAGTGAAAAAGAATTAAGAAAAAAAATTAAAGCTTACTTTTCTGGAAAAAATAGCTCAAAAAATAAAGATTATGATAAAATAAAAGCTACTGGCAAAGTTGATCTTTTAATAAGAAATGAGGAAGTCAAAGCCAGTTTAGTTCTTAGATATATTAGAGAGCATTTCAAAAATATTTCTATAAATCAAGTTGCACATATTGGAGACACAATGGGGGACTCTTGGGGTATATTTAACATTGCCAAAGCAGGAGGATTGGGAATTGCATTTAATTATAATAAGGAGTTGGAAAATTTCCTGAAAAGGAAACTAGAAAATGAGAGCATAAAAGGAAAGATTATTTTTATTGATAAAAAATCTGAAGAGGCAGATTTGCAAAATATTATTCCATATATCTAAAATGATAGACTTGCAAAACCATACCATTGCTTCTGACGGGGAATTGACTCCAGAGGAATTAGTTGATCTTGCTATTAAAAAAAAATTAAGCGCTATTGCAATAACTGATCATGACTCTTTAGCTTCAATAAAAAGGGCAATTGAATATTCTAAGGATAAAAATATAGAGGTAATATCTGGAGTGGAATTAAGTTGTGATGACCCACTTTTTAATTATGATAAGATAGATATTCTTGGGCTTTTTATTGATTTTAATAATAAAAAATTGATTAATTTGATAGAGCATATAAATAATAAGAGGGAGGAAAATAAAAAGCTAATAATTGAGAAATTAAAAGGTTTTGATTATGAAATAGAGTACGAGGATGTTAAAAAAACTGTTAAAGGAACTTTTGGGAGACCTCATATTGCAAAATATTTGCTAAAAAGGTATCCTAACGAATTTAGCTCAGTTAAAGATGTTTTTGACAAATTAATAGGGGTAGGTAAAAAAGCCTTCGTAGAGACGCATGACAGGGTTTCAATTAAGGATGCTATAAAAATAATTAGACATGCTGACGGGGTATCAATACTAGCTCATCCAGGAATTTATCCGAGAAAAGCCTCAGTTAAGATTATTAACTATTTTATTGATAATGGAGGAGACGGAATAGAAACTTATTACCCGTATCACATTATATGTCCTGAGTTGAATATTGATAAGAATGAAAATAAAAAATTAATAAATTTTTATAAAAAAATTGCAAAATCGAAAAAAATCCTTGAAAGCGGTGGTAGTGATTATCATGGAAACTATAGGTTTACCTTGGGCGAGGTAAATATACCTGACAAAGTTTTGGAAAATCTTAGGAACAGAATACCTATTTCCTAGTAAAATATTGTTATTGTTTATTTAGAAAGTTTTAATAATAAAAATGGTTTTTGAAAATGATGAAAAAGGCATGGACAATATGGTTTACTGGACTGCACGGTGCAGGAAAATCTACTATAGCTGCAAAACTAGTTAAGATATTAAGAAATAGAGATATGCCTGTTGCTCTGCTTGATGGGGATAAGTTAAGAAAGACTATTTCCTCAGATTTAGGTTACTCTTTAGAAGAAAGAAACGAGCACATGAAAAGGGTAGCTAACATCTGCAAGATAATTTCTGAGAATGGCGTTCTTACCATAGCATCAGTTGCTTCTCCAACAGAAAGGTCTAGAGAATATGCGAAAAAAACCCTAAAAAAGATGTTCTTGGTATACGTAAAATGCCCTTTAGAAGTATGTGAAAAAAGGGATATAAAAGGACATTACAAGAAAGCTAAAGAAAAGGAAAAGGGATTTGAGAATTTTATGTATGTTTCATCGAGTTACGAAGAACCAAAAAATCCAGATATCATCCTAAATACAGATAAGGAATCTGTTGAAGAATCTGTGAATAAGTTGTTAGCTAAACTTAAAAAAAGTGGAGTAATAAAGGTAAGATACATTTAAATATAAAACCATTATAAAAAACAAATATAAAATGGTAGAGTCAATAAAAGAACTAAGAAAGATTTGCTATGCTAATTCCAAAAGCAAAAGACCTTTGTATATGGAATTAGTTACAATGAAATTTTCAATCTATGTGACAAAATTATTACTTTATACTCCGATACATGCAGATCAAGTTACAATTCTAATGATGCTTTTAGCTATTTTTGGGTCTATTCTTCTCGCATTTGGAACATTAAAATTGATGCTAGTGGGTATTTTACTAATTCATCTCACAATTGTGTTAGATAATGTGAACGGAGAGATAGCAAGGTATAGAAAAGAAGGTAGTATGACGGGGTCTTTCTTAGAATTCCTTTATCATGAAATAACAGCAACTTTGATATTTTTTTCATTATCATATGGTATATTTTTGCAAACTGGTTATAAATCCATTTTGATATTTGGATTTTTGGCTTCATTTTTCTCAAAATCTGTAGTATTATCAATAATACAACTGGCTGCTTTAAAAAATGCGCTAAGGGATGACATTCATAAAAGAAAAGAAAAAGTAAAAAAATATATTTCTCTTATAGGAAAGGCTAATGTGGAAGGTGGCGAGACTGAAATAGGTAAAAAACTATATAAAACTTATAATCTGATAAAAGAAGTGTGGGGTCACCCATTTAATATAGTTCATATAAATATTATTATAATTTTTGAGATTATTAATTCTTATTATAACTTTTTATCAATGTACTTTATGCTTTACTGGTACCTAGTGGTTTATGGAAGTATATCTGTTATCATTCAAATAACATCTTTCATAGTGCATTATAAAGGCAAAACTGTTTACCATTATTATCTTGCTTTGTTTGAAAGAAAATAATTAGATTTAATGTATTTATAGTAATTAAGCCTGTCTTATTACCCCAAATCTTCTCAATGCAACCCATCCTTTAATTGCCATATTAATTCCGTATTTCTGAACAAATGGTCTTCTCCATAGTTGAAATCCAAGGTTCCCTATAAATCTACCAAAATGCTTTCTTAAGAATAGTTTCATTACTCTTTCCTGACCAATTCTATAAGCTTTGATTCTTTCTTCTCTTGTGAATTCATCAGTTTCAAAAACCGGTTCTTCTCCCCAATAATTAAAGTCATTAAGATATTGCTCTGGCGTGTACAAAAATCTTCCATTTTGTTTTACCCATTCAAACATTTCTGTACCAGGATAAGGAATCATATTATAAAATCTTAATTGGTGGACATTTAACTCTTCAGAGCACTTTAGGTCCTGTAAGAAAGTGTCCCAAGTTTCACCAGGACATCCAATAATAAAGTTAACCTGGGTTTTTATCCTCAGCGCTTTTGTCTGTTCTACTGATTTTTTTAGCTGCTCCAATGTTAAATCTTTTTTTAACAACTCCAAGGAATGAGGATCAGAACTCTCTAGACTATAGGCGATCCATGATGTGCCTGCTTTCTTCAGTTTCTTGAGCAAGTTTTCATTTACCCTATCAGCTCTTAACCCATTACCAAAAATAATTTTTAATTTCATTCCACTATTAATTATTAAGTCACATATTTTTTCAGCCCTTGGCATGTTAAATGTGAAGTTATCATCGCTAAACTCAAAAGTGTCATAGCCCCTTTTATACCAATATTCAAGTTCTTGCAAAACATTTTCTGGGCTCCTTGTCCTAAATGGATGCCCCATAACCAATTGGATTGAGCAGAAAGTGCACCTGTTTGGACATCCTCTGCTTGTAACAATTGGTATTCTTTTTGAAACCATCTTGTCCATTTCAAATATATCATAGTCAGGAAAAGGCAGATTGTCAAGATCCTGCTCCAATGGATAAGGTGGGTTCATTATTATTTCTCCATCATTTCTATAGATAAGGCCATTTATCTGCTCAATTTCTTTGTGATTTGCTAGCTCCAAAAATGTACGCTCTCCTTCGCCATAAATGACATAATCAATTTTTGTGTCTTCAAGTATCTTTGAATGAACAGTAGATGCATATGAGCCACCAATAGCAACTGGTATTTTTGGATACTTAGCTTTTATTGTGTCAATAATCTCATAAGCCATCTTGTATCCAATAGAAGCAGTGGTCATTCCTATCATATCAGGCTTGAATTTTTCAATTTTATTAAACAAGTAGTCATTAGAATCATGTATCCTCATGTCAACTAAATCGACCTGGTGGCCGTCCTTTTTTAGCATAGCTGATAAATAGGCAATTCCAGCATGAGGTATAGTTGCAGCTACATATCTTCCAATATTCGGAGGGATTACCAGCAAGACTTTCATTTACTTCACAATAGTTAAGTTAGTCTGTTTATATATAAATTTTTTGAAAGTTTAGCGCTTAAGAGAGTTGTTTTCAATATTGAATATAAATAAGCAAATAAACAAAACTTATTTATAAAAAGACCTTTCTCTTAATTTAAAATGATGTATCAACTTAATAAAAAAGATTGGTTAAAAAAAAAACTGAGAAATAATTTTTTTATTTTTGACAAGAATGAATTTCCAAGATTTACAAATACGAGCTACGATCCTGTTTTATTTGAAATAATAAACAGCGCATATATAACAAAAAACCGTTTAAACGATTTCTTTACGACTTTAGAGCCTTTAATTGTTTTTGATGGGAAAAAAAATGATTATACGCTAGATGGATCAAAAGTAGTAGAGATGAAAGATGTCCTATTAAAAGATAAAATACTTTCAGGACTAAAAGTTTTCGAGCTTAGCCCAAAAGGAAATGTACATCTTGATTTCTTGGAAGAGTTAGGTGCTATAATCCCAGAAAAAGTAAAAAATAATTCAATTCCAATATCAGGAGAGAATTCAATAAAGCTAAAGAACTGGAATGAGTACATTAATGAGAAATATGATATCACGTTCAGCAACGAACTTATGGACGAAAATTCAGGAATAAAATATGAAAATCATTCTTCCGTTTTTTCGGGTTTTGAGCTTTATACTATCTACGCAAATATAACAAAAAAGAACGGATTTAGCATACACTCTAATGGAAGCGTAATAAGCAGCCTGTATGAAACATATTTTCAGTTTATAGGGTTTAAGGTTATTGAATACTTTAGGAATTCAGATGGCAACTTCAGATTTACAATGATTATGGAAAAGATAAATGAAAAGCAAACAAGCTATGATGAATTTCTGTATATTTATACAGAACTAAAAAAGAGATGGCCTACAAGATATGGTAACTAAAGATTTATATATCATTATTTATTCTTAAAAAATATGACAAATGAGAATTTTCATTACGCAACTAGAAGATATGTAAATAAAATTATTACGGGACAAGAATCAGGATTAAAAACAAAATACCTAAATAATTACGTAAATTTTGTGAGGAAATATGTAAAGGAAGGTTCTAAAATTCTTGATTTAGGTTGCGGAGCTGGTTTATCATCTAGTATGCTAAGCAAGTGTTATAAAGTTGTAGGTGCTGATTTATCAAAACCAGTTCTTAATTATGCAAAGAAGCGTTTTAAAAATGTTAAATTCCAAATTGAAGACGCTAGGAAAATGTCTTTTAGAGATGGTACATTTGATGCAGTTATGGCTTGCGGCTTTATCGAGCACATTAATGAAGTAGAAAATGTTTTAAGTGAAATGCTGCGAGTTACAAAGAAAAATGGGTATGTAATTATTGTTTCCCCAAGCTGGTTCAGCCCTTTTAGAGCTATGAAGGCCTTTTTGACTCCAAAAGGCCATGAAACAATAGGTAGAAACCGACTGCAGATTATTGGATGGTTCTTTAAAAGCCTTTATTACACCTTCCAAAAACCGATAAATCCAAATTATAGTTTTAGGAACCCTGATATATTTGGTGAAGAATTGGTAGGTGATGATATAGATATGGTTTATATTGCAAATCAGTATGATTTAAAGAAGTTCTTTGAAAAAAGGGGTTGTAAAGTGCTCAATACTAATGCTGACACTTTCGCTTTTTCTTCCATCCCATTTTTGGCTGCGTGGCTTGGAGTAGTTGCCAAAAAAGTTTAAAATGGATACTGTAAAAAAGATATCAAGAAATATACTCTTTCAGGGGGTATCGGAATTAATTGTAAAAGGATTGCAGATACTTATATTAGTTTATATTGCTAGGTTCTTAAGGGAAACAGAATTCGGAAAATTCAATTTTGCCATAGCATTCACAACACTAGCTCTTATATTCATTGACATTGGGCTGCAGCCTTTGTTCGTGAGAGACATAAGCAGGAAGCGCGAGCTTGCAGACAAGTACATATTCCACGGCATATTAATAAAATCAGCGCTGTCCATAGTGGCATTCTTAGTCGTCATATTAGTCATGAACATCATGTCATATCCTGCAGACATAAGGATCATAGTGTACATAATGTTTGCATTCACAATCTTAAAATCATTCACAGACGCATTCAGCTCTGTATTTCTTGCATTTGAGCAGATGCAATGGGACGGGCTTCTCAAGATATTGAGGGCAGTGCTGTTGACATTGTTGGTGTTCTATGCCCTGCTGAACAACTATGGGTTGAAGGCCATAACATGGATGTATGTGATAACAGAATTGATTGTGCTTGCATTGTGCTTGGCTTTGCTGTTCACAAAATTCATAAAATTTGCTGCAAAATTGGAAAAGGATCTTGCAAAAAAGCTTGTTTTTGAAGCCGTGCCTTTTGCCGTTACCGTCTTATTCTACAGCGTATACTTCTACATAGATTCCATAATGCTTTCAAAAATGAGGGGCGTTTATGAAGTCGGGATATACAGCGCAGCATATAATGTAACTACAGCCTTGATTTTTATACCATCCATATATATCACTTCAATATTCCCAAGCCTTTCAAAATTTTACGTGAGCTCTCTGGAGTCACTTAAATTTGCATACAAAAAGTCCCTGAAATATATTTCAATAGCCGCACTGCCAATAACAATTGTCCTGTTTTTTTCAGGAAGCAACATAATCCATTTTTTATATGGAACAGGATATGATAAGTCAGTGCTGGTCCTGCAGATAATCGCAATAACCATATTTTTCAGATTTGTAAGTTTTGTAAATGGTATTACAATAATTTCTGTTGATAAGCAAAAGCAAAGACTGTATTTTCAAGGTCTAACTGCCTTAATCAACATAGTGCTAAATTTAATCCTTATACCTTTTTATGGGTATATAGGCGCAGCTATTGCAACTGTTGTAACAGAACTTTTCTTATTCTGCTCATATTTTTACGTGGTAATTGAACACTTCCAAAATTGGACGGATATTAATATATTAGCTAAACCAACTATTGCTGCAATAATTGCATCAGGATTATTCTTTGTCAACGTAGGTACACTCTTAAAAATAGCACTTGCCTTATCTGCTTACATAGCACTACTACTATTGCTCAAAGTGTTCAAATCAGAAGACTGGGATATTCTCAAAAGAATTCTAACCTCTTATAAAAAAACTTATAAATAGATTCAAAATATTATTGGAAGAATGAAAGAATTAACTCATATAGCAGTAAATGTTGTAATTTACCTTTTAATAGTGTATATATATATATCATTTAGCTATTTAACTTTTTTTATTGTTATATTATACAGTGTTATTCCAGATTTAGATTCAAGGTTTAGTAAAATTAAAGACAAAATTAAACTAAGTTGGTTTTTTAAGAAAAAGAGAATATTTCATAATTTATTATACGCTGTTTTACTAAGTTTTCCTTTAATTATTTTTGGATTTGTAAATTTTCTAGCTGGCTTTATTAGTTATTTGCTACATTTACTTGAAGATAAAATGGTTGGAAAATGATAGAAGAGGAAGAAAAGTTAATGGATTATTATAACAGAAAAGAAGTAGTTGATAGTTATGAACAAGTTAGATTTAATACGCCATTTAAAAAAGCCAATCATGAAGTGGAAATATCAATAATAAATGCTTACTTAAAAGAATATTCTAATATAAAACTTTTAGAAATTGGCGTGGGCACGGGGAGGGTAACAAGAAATCTTATTTTTACAGGTAAGGGTATTGGTGTAGATTCTTCAGAAAATATGTTAAATAATATAAGAAAAAAAATATACAATAAAAAATGGTCATTCATAAAACAAAATATATTCAATTTAAATTTTCCTAAGAGTTCTTTTGATGTAGTTATAACCTTAAGAGTTATAAGACATTTTGATAATGGAAGTATAAGGAAAGCTCTTAAGCAAATCCACAACGTCTTAAAAAAAGGAGGTTTACTTATATTTGATATGCCAAATAGTGATTATAATTGTAGATATTTAAATAAATTATTAGAAACCAAAAAGAAGAATAAGAATGAAATTTATGAAAGCAAAATTCCTATCAATTTATTAGTTAACGAATTAACTGCGTTAGGTTTTAATATTATAGATATAAAGCCCATAAAATTTGAATATTTAAGGTTGGTAAGTTATTTAGCAGAAATATTAAAAATAAAATGGTTTATGAATGTAGTTTTCAATTATATTTATAAGAAAGAAGTGTCGTGTTATAATAATAAGAAATGTTCGGATATATTAATAATTTCAAAAAAATCATTTTTTGGGTGATGTTGAAACTGACTTAGGCATATTCACACTTAAAGCTATCTTGATTGACTTAATGATTTGCTGTAGTTTCCTGTAAGCCCTTAGCTCAGGAACAAAAGCATTCTCTAAAAACCTTCGCCTTACCTTCCTGTATAATTTTATTTCTGGAGAATAAGAAAACATTTGATGTCTCCATCTAAACCCAAGCCATGCCAAAACAGGCCAAAAACCAACTTTAAGCCATTTAGGTGCAGTATACTTAAACCAGTCGCTTGTCAAATATGACAAATCCTGCACATCATCCAAAAAGACTCTTGGAACCTGAGCCAGGCTTTTCTCCAATGATTTGCTTCCCCAATAAATATTTGCCCACCCCTCTAATTTATCAGGAGGGACAAAACCATTTTGTTTAGCAAGCTCGTACATTGGGGTTCCTGGATAAGGTGTGTAGACCGAAATTCCATGAAATTGGGCATCTTTGTTTTCCTTTTTCAAATTAACCATTAGCCTGCATGTATCCATTATTTCATCCCTTGTTTCAGTTGGAAAGCCTATCATCCAAGAATAGACTGGGTTGATTCCCAACCTTTTTGTGTCTTTATTTACCTCATAAACCTGCTCAAGTGTATTTGGCTTGTCCATCAGCTTTATTATTCTAGGATTGCCTGATTCTATTCCAAACCTGAAAGATGTGCATCCGGAGTTTACAATTTTCTTTTTTAAGTCGTCTTGCATTCGTACATATGAAAAAACTGTAATTCCAGTTGATGTCCATTTGACATCCATGTTATCTGCTATCATCCAGTCTGCTATCTCTCCAACTCTTTTCTGGTCGACAAAATAGTTGTCATCATGAACCATATAAGCGTCTAGTTTGAAATCATCAACACATTGTTTTATGAAATCAAAAGTTTTCCTTGATGGCATTGGGCGCCAATACATTTTGTTGAAATTCAGATTATAGCAAAAACCACACTTGTGGGGGCAGCCTTTGCTTGTTACTCCTATATCAAGCATTCTTTTATGGCCCGGCCCAAAAAACATAGAGCCATCATTTATGTAATCTTCCACATCCACAAGATGCCAAGGTACTGGTTTTGCTTCTGCCAGTTTAAAATCTTTCTCGTCAGGATTATGAATTTTGTTGCCGTCTTTGTCCTTGAATGAGATGCCATTAATTTTTCTTAAATCTTCACAGTTTTTTAATGCCCTGACTAAGTTGTTGAATGTTACTTCACCATCTCCCCTTACAATAATATCCACGCACTCATTGTCCAAAGTTTGGTCAGCAAGCATGGTTGCGTGAACGCCGCCCCACACAAGTGGAATATCTTTGCCTGCCAAGGACCTTATAAATCTTGCAGTATCTAGTGCATAAGTTATATGCTGGCCCGTCATCAAAGATAAGGCTATGCAGATTGGTTTTGATTTTATATATGATTTTAATTTTGCCCTAGCATCTTGGTCTATTCTTTCATCTATAAGCTTTACATTGTATTCATCAAGAAGCCCTGCAGCCACAGCTAGAAGCGCATGCGGTGGGAAATGTGCTACTTTTATTGTTTCTCCGCCATTAGGGAAAATCAATACAATTTCAGGACTTTCCATATTGGTAGTATGATTTGTTATTGCTTATTTAAATCTTCCTAAAATCTTAGTGATTATTCTCTTGTATATAATTAACTATACTCACAGACAAAAATATTTATACAATAGTTGTCTGTTCGTAATACAAAGAAAACCTTATGGTTTTCGAGTGTTCAAAAATCTTTGATTTTTGACAAGTGAAGGACATATTTATGTATAAAAACTTGTGTCCTTTACTATATGAGAAATAGATGAATAGTTCATCAATCTGTGAACGATTCTCAAGCTAAAAAAAGAGTTTAATTCTTCTTAAACCACTCAATTGTCTTTGATAGCCCTTCTTCTATTTCAACTTTTGGCTGCCATTTAAGCTCTTTCCTTGCTTTTGAGATATCCGGGCATCTTACATGAGGGTCATCAACAGGCAATTGCTTGAACGCAATTTTGCTTTTGCTTTTTGTCCGTTCCTTTACTATCTCAGCAAACTCCAAAATTGTATGCTCATCTGGATTTCCAAGATTAACTGGTTCGTTCAAATTTGATAACATAAGTTTGTAAATTCCATCGATCAAATCACTTACATAGCAAAAACTTCTTGTCTGCTTGCCATCTCCATAAACAGTAATAGGTTTGTTTTTTAAGGCTTGTGTAATAAAATTTGGCACAACTCTGCCGTCATCTTTTCTCATTCTTGGGCCAAATGTGTTGAAAATCCTAACGATTTTGGTATCAAGCTTGTGTATTCTGTGATACGCCATTGTAAGTGCTTCTGCAAAACGCTTGCTTTCATCGTAGCAACCTCTTACCCCTATAGGATTTACATTCCCCCAGTAGCTTTCAGGCTGCGGATTTACAAGAGGGTCTCCATAGACTTCTGATGTTGAGGCAAGCACGTATTTTGCTTTCTTTGCAAGAGCTAAGCCAAGTGTATTATGCGTGCCTAAGCTTCCTGCTTTTAATGTTTGTATAGGTATTTTTTGGTAATCGACAGGACTTGCAGGTGATGCAAAATGCAGCACAAAGTCAAGCTTCTCATTAATTGCAATGTGCTTGCTGACATCATGATGTATATAGCTAAAATTCCTGCTGCCTCTCAGATGCCCTATATTTTTAATGTCTCCTGTTGCGAGATTGTCCATAGCAATTACTTTGAATCCTTTACCCAAAAGAAATTCGCATAAATGGCTGCCAATAAATCCAGCACCGCCTGTTATAAGAACTGTTTTCATTTTTGCTTGTAATATTTGTTAGCTTTTTCTAATTGGTCTATACTCCCTATATCATACCATTTTTTATCAGATACATAAGAATAAACAACATCCCTCTTATGCAGCCACTCAATAAAACTGCCGGTTTTATCAGGATTGTTGCCTTGGTCAATATACTTTTTTATCAAGAATATTGTTTTTCTTGGGAATAAATAAATTCCAGTTGACGCCAATGTTGATTTTGGGCTTATCGGCTTTTCCTCAAAATTTATTATAGTGTCATTATCTACTTCTACAATTCCATAATGTTTTGCCAGTTCAATATCTTTCACATCATGAAGCACAATGACATTTGATTTTCTTTTTTTAAAAAAATTAGCCACATCTAAAAGGGACAATTCAAAAAGATTATCACCAGCAATGACTATAATGTCGTTATCTAGATTTTTTAAATTTATTGCATGATTTATGTCTCCTATGGCGCCTAAACGGTCTTGATTGCTTTTAGTGCCGTCATTTATTATTTCAATTGGTTTTTCTGCATCGAAATTGTCAAGCCATTTCTTGAAGTAATGCTCAAATTTGTCATTTGTAACAATGTAGATTTTGTTAATTAAGTCTATTCGATTTAATTTTTTTATTATATGCTCTATTATGGGCTTTCCAGCTACGTTTAACAGCGGTTTTGGAGTATTTTCTGTTAAAGGGTATAGACGGGTGGCATATCCAGCCGCTAATATTATCGCATCCACCTAAATCACGTCCTTTCTTCCTATACTAATGTATGTAAAGCCTTCTTTTTTAACATCTTCAGGCTGATAGATGTTTCTTCCGTCAATAATCAAAGGGTGTTTCATTAGGGATTTTAGCTTTTTCAAGTCCAATTCTTTGAACTCATTCCATTCTGTGATTATTACTAAAGCATCTGCATCTTTGGCAACATCATATGGGTTATTGCAATATTCAACATTTTTGAGTATGCCTTTTGCTTTTTCCATTGCTTTTGGATCATATGCTTTTATTTTTGCTCCTTCTTTTTGCAGTTCATTTATTATGTCGATTGACGGCGCAAATCTCATGTCGTCTGTGTTTGGCTTGAAAGCTAAGCCCAAAATTCCTATTGTTTTTCCCTTTACTATCCACAATGCTTTTTCTATCTTTTTTACAAAATTTTTCTTCTGTAAATTATTTATTTCTTGGGTGGCTTTGAGCAGCCTGAAATCATAGCCCAGCTTTTCAGCTATTTTTATGAAGGCTTCTGCGTCTTTTGGAAAACAATTATGAACTATTACCCCTCCTGATGTCACAAACATATGAGGCTCGTCATTAAGTTCCATTGAATAGACATATTTATCGTCAACAAACTTTTCTATTTTATTTACCTTTAAAAAACCAATATTGTTTTGTATTGTGTAACCCATTGGGGTAATCGTTTTGCATTTCTGTAAGCATGCTTTTATTTTTATATTAGTCTTTTTGTCAAAAAATGTAAGTTTTTTCAATTGATTCTTTCCATGCACCCTTATGATATGCGCATCTACTTTAGATTTTTTCATGAATTGTTTCTTATAGCTTGGTACTATCCCCAATGATTGAAGGAGTAATATAATTCCTTCTGCAAGAATTCTGCTGCATGTACCATATTCAATAGTTACAGCTTGTGCATTTTTATGAAAATAGGCATAACCATCTCCCCTAAATAAACCGCAAAGCAGTGCTTTTTTTGATTTTTCATCTTGCAAAAATGCTATATTAGGTATTTTTGCATTATAGGAGTTTGTACCACATCCTAGCACTTTCTCAAGTAAATAAGCAAAAATTCTAGAAGATACTACTATTCTTGTTGTATGTGAATAATTGCCCTTTTCATATTTTATACTTAACTTATTCAAAATGTTACAAATATCACTTATATATTCTGTTTCGTGCTCATTAAAAGTGAATACTATTCTAGACCTTATGCCTCTTTTACTTTTTTCATGATGGATGTGCCCTTCAGACAAATAGTAGCCAACTAATCTCCAAAAAGCTTCATTTAGCTCTATTTTTGCAGGAAAATAAGTAGTGTTTCCTTTGCTTGTGAATAGTAACATATTAAAATTCTTTAATATAGATTTAATCTCTGCGTAATATTGATAAGTTATGTAATTCTTTCTGAAAAAATCAAATTTTCGCCATGATTCACATTTAATAAGTGACCATAATTCAGCTTTATAATCTAATAACTTTTTGTTTTTTGGTCTGAGTTTAAGTTTTTTCTTTAGCTCTTCTGGCAATAATTTAAGTATGTCAATTGTCTTTAAAACTCTCTCTGGCAAATACATAATTATTGGTATTTTATCATCCGAAGTCATGTCTTTTGCTTCTTTAACTTCTAACTTGCCATTTTTTTCCACCAGCATAGGATGATCTGCTGTAACTTCTATACTTCTTCCCATGGAGGTATTGATTTTTATAATTTCTCCATTGTACTGTCTTTTAGAAATAATCCCTACATCAGAAAGCTTTGCTTTTTTCCCATCAAAAGCCAATGCAATTATACTTTTTGAATTGGTATTTGATTCAAATGCCTCTCTAAAATTTGTGAGTTTTGGGTTTGGGTTGCCTAAGAAAACAAATTCTTCTCCTGAAAGGCAAAAGCCCCCATACCCGATTCCTGCATTTAAAAAAGCTCTTCCAATTCTTTTATCATAACCCATACCTTCTGCAACTTTCTCAACATCAGCTCCTGCAAGCTCGCAGATATTTGCTATGGTGTTTATGAAAGAAATCTTTGTTGCAAGAAATGAGTTGGATGTGTGCTTAATTATTTCAGCGCTTTTTATATCGGTGAAAATTATTGGCGCTTTTAATGGAATGTATAATTTTTCCATTATTGCTTTTGCCTTTTCACTTTCGCATCCAATCACTATCCTGTCAGGATGCATGAAATCATTTACAGCACTTCCCTCCCTTAGGAATTCCGGATTGCTTACAACATCAAAGTCAACCTTGTGGAGATTATACGCTCTTATTGATTTTGCAACTTTTTCTCCTGTTTCAACTGGGACAGTGCTTTTCTCAACAATTACTTTATAAGAATCCATTACTTCTGCAATTGTCCTTGCTACATCCTCAACATAGCTTAAATCCGCATCCCCACTCTTTTTTGGAGGTGTTCCAACGCAAATGAAGATTATCTCTGATTCTTTTATTGCTTGCTTTAAGTCTGTTGTAAATTTCAGTCTGCCATTTTTCCTGTTTTTTATTACTAAATCTTCCAAATCAGGCTCGTAAATTGGTATGATATTATTATTAAGTTTGTTTATCTTGCTTTCATCTATGTCAACGCAAATAAGATTATTACCTAGTTCTGCAAGGCAAGTTCCTGTAGTTAAGCCTACATAGCCTGTACCAACAATTGCAATCTTCATAGCCCTTTAGAAAAGAAAGTTATTTAAATATCTTACCATTATCCTACTTTATACTACCAACAAGAGTTTATTTATAAATACAATAATTAAATCCGCCTTCGGCAAACTTTAGTGCTCAGCCTCGCTGTCTGAGATGCGTGCGAGAACGCTCAGTTGCATGCGAGTTTGCTAGCATGCTCGCAAACATCTCACGCTCGCGTTCAACTCACACGCTCGGCTTCGCCAATACATTACAATGTCAAAAACAAAAATTTCAATAACAATAAATGAAAAAACATTGCAAGATATAGATTCTATTATAGATAATATTTACATCAGAAATAGAAGCCAGGCAATAGAGCATCTTGCCAAGAATGCTTTGGGCGAAAACAAGGCTGCTGTAATTCTTCTAGGCGGCAATGAAGAGCATTTAAGGATTTCAAAGGAAGGTTACAGGCCGACTGCAAAAATAAAAAATAATAGCGTAATAGAATTGGCGCTAAAAAAACTGAGGGAAAATAATTTCAAGACTATCTTTATTATTGCCAGGCATAACTTATTGACAAAATTGTTTGAAATGCTGAAGGATGGCACAGACTATGGCGTAAAGATAAATTATATAGAAGAAAAATCCTCTAACGGCACTGCAGATTCCTTGAGGCTATTAAAAGGCAGGATTAATACAAATTTTTTGGTTGTTTATGGTGATATAATCCTTAACAAGATAAATATTGAGGAATTGTGGAATGACCACATAAAGCAAAATGCTATTGCAACTATAATGCTTACAACTTCCTCAAAGCCGAGCGAGAAAGGGACTGTAAGGGTGGAAGGCAATAAAGTGCTTACATTCACCCAAAAGCCGAAAAAATCCGATATTTACCTTGTGTTTTCCCCGATTTTTGTTGCAGATCCCCAGATTTTTGAGTACTCCGGAGCCAGCTTGGAATTCAATGTTTTCCCCGAGCTTGCTGACAAAGGGCTTTTAAACGGGCATTTAAGCTCAGAAAAAGAAGTGCATATTCATTCCAGAAAAGACTTGGAGAGAATATAAAGGTGGACAGCTTTTCCAGGCTCCCACACGTAAGTGCAGTACGACTGGAAACGGAGGCTTGCTTATAATATTAAACCACTTAAAGCCAAAGCATTCGCTCATTCTACATTTAAATCACCTTAAGAGAATTTCAACTGCCAAATTATGATTTTAGGCTCTACCACTGGACATCTTCACGTATAGTATTTAAACCTAAATCATTTACGCAGTTTCAACCAGTAAAAATGGTGATTTAAATGATTTCAAAGAATTTCGCAAGATGCTTGGCTAAAATAAGTGGTGATGGTTACTTATATTACAGGTATATTCGCTATAACAATACTTGTGAAGAGCTTCTTCAAGAATTCAAAGATGATATTATCCAGGAATTTGGGGATATCAGATTTACTGAAGGTAAAGTTAATTCTGGAACAAAATTTGTCCAAATTCAAAGAAAGGTTATTATTGGAAAATTTCTGAAACATTTAAAGGATTATAGAAGTGGATATTTATATATTCCAAAATCTGTGAAATTGGCGGATAGTTCAGTTCAAAAAGAATATTTAAGAGCTTTGTATGACGATGAAGGTTGCGCTGCTTTAAGGCTCTATGTAAAAGGCAAAGAATGGAAGAGAAACATAACATTGACATCTAATTCTTTAAGATTGTTGGAAGACGTTAAATTAATGCTTTTTAGTTTTGACATTAAGTCAAACAACATTATCAGAACAAAGTCTAATAGCCTTAAAGACAAGTCTTACGTTTTAAGCATAACAGGCAAAGATAATATAGCTAAATTCAGGGAAAATATAGGCTTTAAGCATCCTGAGAAAGCTAGAAAGTTGAATTTAATGATAAAATCCTATATAGCCAATTCTAGGAATATTAGGGAATTTGAGAAATTAAAAAGGGAGCTCTTGATCCCATAATAATAAAGGTGGACAGCTTTTCCAGGCTCCCACACATAAGTGCAGTACTGCTGGAAACGGAGGCTTGCTTAACTCTCTCGAGAGCCGAGCTCCAAAGCTCAATCCGAGTTCGGGATGGGATCGGGTGAACCAAGCCCCTATGACCGTCCAAGAGAATAAGTAGGTTTAAGGGATTTAAAAAGGTTGCGGTGAAATGGCAATTCCAAGTTAAGTGTCAAAACACGTAAATAACCTTCTTCTTCAAAAATTTTCGGACGCGGGCAGCTTTAGCTGCCTTTGTCC
>Ga0209541_10002673_pt1 | contig 33471 bp, 57 predicted proteins | sample RifCSPlowO2_01_FD_184027 | JGI IMG/M metagenome (GOLD analysis project Ga0209541, IMG submission 184027) | Groundwater microbial communities from Rifle, Colorado - Rifle CSP2_plank lowO2_0.1 (SPAdes) (version 2) | ecosystem: Environmental > Aquatic > Deep subsurface > Groundwater | place...
AAATAACTTCTTTTATAGTTCTTTCTTCATTATACGCTGGAATTATAACTATTAATTTCATCTATTTACCTCTAAGAATCACCTCTATTTATTATTTTATCTTAAAATTTTTAATTTATAAATATTTAGATAAAGCATCGCAACATTAAAACAGTCAAAAAGCATCAAATATCACTAGTAATATCAATTGTTTATACATATTCCAAAGTTCCGATAATTTTAAATAGAAATAAACTATTAAATTTGATTAAGATGGAAACTAAAATCAAGCCATTTAAGAGAATAACTATAAACCCTAAGATTATGCTAGGAAAACCTGTAATAAAGGGCACAAGGATTCCTGTTTATATAGTGTTGAACATGCTTGGAGAAGGTCATGATTTTGAAAATATAATTAAAACTTACCCCGATATTAAGAAAGAGGATATCTTAGAATCTTTAAAATTTGCCGCTCAATTCACTAAATTTGAAGAAATAGCAGCTTAAAATGAAGCAACTTTTTCTATTAGACGAGAATTTATCTCCTTTATTGGCTGAGAAAATGGGAAAGCTTGGCTATAATGCTAAAGCTGTTAGAAATGCTATTTTGAAAGGTGCCGAAGACACTGAGATTGTAAAGTGGGCTATAAAAAATAAAGCAGTTATAATCACAGCCGATTTAGATTTTGGAGAATTATGGTACTGGAATTATTATGGGGAAGTTGGAGTTGTTGTTTTAAGAGTTAAAGCTTATAATCTAGAATCTCAATACAAGGTCATTAAATTTTTGCATGATAATGATGTCCTTAAAAAAGATATAAGAAATTCTCTAATAGTCAGCACTTCTAACAGATATAGAATAAGGCAATAATAATTTTTCTATCAGAATGCTGTGAAGTATGAACTCATCTAAAAATTAAACTTCATTATACGCTGGAATTATAACTATTAATTTCATTTAACCTTTTTAACAAAAACGTTCACGAAAAAGCAAATTTCTCCTCCTCTCAAACCCTGCCCAGTTTTCATCTTTATGAAATACAGGTAAAAACCCTTAAAAACCTTTTTATAATTCAAGATGCATTTCCAAGACTGCAAGTTCACTGCATCTCTTACAGCTTTGAAACATCGCTATCACTATAGCCATCGCCACCTCCAATTCCCGCTCTATCCCTAATAAACCGCCATTACAGCCAGAATCGCACCCAAATTTCATCCAATATTCGTGATATAAACCGTCCAAAATCCGTGATATATCAGCATCCAATATTCGTTACATAAATTATCAATAAAAAACTAATTTTTATTAAAATCCAAGCTTTGACATTTCAGACTCGTAATATTTGTGTTTATCCAAAAATAATTCTAAAAAGTATCCTTCTTTCTCTTTTGTCAGTATCGTTCTTAAATTACTTCCAAATTTTTTGACAAACCCTATAATCTTCCTGTCTTTTTTTGATTGTATTGGACTTATTTTATGGTCTCTGCAGTTTCTTACCCAATTAATAAGTTCCTCTTGTTGTGTTTCTTTTAATCCATCAAAACATTTATTGAAATGACCCTCAAAGCTGACAGAACCGAGAATTTCCATAATTGCCTTTTTAGCCTCTTCACATTGCAAGATTCATCACCTTTTCATAAGTTTGAATATACTCCTTTAAATTAGGAGAGTTATACTGTTTTAATAATTTCCTATAGTCAGCTATATATTTTTTTAAAGCACTATTCAAGGTATTTTTCTTATATCCAAGTACAAGCGCAGTAACAAGTGTGCTAGAAATAACCTTTGTGTTTTTTACTTTCTTTCTTAACTTATACAGCTGTTTTGTATTTAAAATTATCTCACCGGAAGCATATTCTGCATTAACTAAAAAATCTCTTAATTCTTTTTGATAGTCTTCGTTGTTTAAGATGCTATTAATCAAAAGTTCATAGTTCTGAATAAAATCATTCAAGCCTATATTAAATTCGTTTTGACGAGAATAATTAAAATTGCTAATACTTATTTTTGACAATGAACTGAAAAATAAGGAATTGATAGCGTTTTCAGGAATAAAATTAACATGGATTTTTCCAGTTTTATAATCTTCTTTATTATACTTTGTAAATATAAAAACATCTATGTCATTGTAATCTCTATTAAACAGAAATGATCCAGAAATCATAATTTTTTTATTTTTGTGTTTTCTTTTTATTTTATTAAGTATATTAACTGCTTCAGAAATCCTATTATCTAATATATCCTCTCTACCATTAATATTAATCTCATTTATATCAAAAAAGTAAAACATAGCTTCCAGCTTTGGTTTTATGTATTTGTAATAATAAGTTTTTTCATTTGAATCCAATTCCTTTTTTTGCAATCTCTTCTTTAGTATATTCAATTGCAGGTTTGTAAAGATTCTTTTTCTTAAGACATCTTCACTTTTATTTACCATATCCAATGTTATTAAATTTTCCATTTTATGATAATATATTATCCTATATTTATATATAAAGGTTTCGATTATAGATTTTCTGTGAAGCATGAACCCATCTAAAAATTAAATTTCCACCCAAATTTCATCCAATATTCGTGATATAAAGCGTCCAAAATCCGTGATATATCAGCATCCAATATCCTGCACCTACTTCAAAATCTAAAAACCTAGTACTTAATTTAATTTTTGTTTGTTGTGGCTTGTAGAAGAATGGAGGCAAATTGCCTTCCCAGAATATCACACAACCGAAACATTTAAATAACACTTATTACTTTAAAATAACAGATGTTACAAAAAAAAGACAAAGAAAAAATATTATTTTTCAGAGAATCAATCTTCAAAGTAGCAGAGCTTATATTCAACTATCCAAATAAAACATTTCATATAAGAGAGTTAACAAGAAAAACAAACTTTTCTACTACAGCAGTAACTAAAGCAATAGAAGAATTAAATAAATATAATATCGTCACAATAGAAACAACACAATTAACTAAAAATGTAAAAGCTAATTTAGAATCAGAAGAATATAGATTTTATAAATTAGTATTCAATCTTTACAGGCTTGAAAAATATAATATTATCAACATATTAATATCCGAATACAGACCAGAAGCTATAGTTCTTTTCGGGTCATTTGCAAAGGGAGAAGACACAGAAAACTCAGATATAGATATTTTGGTAATAACTCCGGGAAAAGAAATCAAAGAAATAAATATTGAAAAATTAGAAAAAGAATTTAACAGAAAAATCAATTTGCATATCCTTCAAAATATAGAAAAGAGCTCAACAGAATTTAAAAACTCTATAGCCAATGGCATTGTATTATATGGATACATAAAGGTGATCTAACTGATACTCAATTTTAATCATTATTTGGATAAAGGACACGTTAAAAAAGGGACTAAAAACCCAGGAGAAGCAAAATCTTTGCTGGGAAAATCAGAGACAAGATTTAATTATTTTAAAGACAAGGAAATAACTGAGAAAGATGCATCCATTATTTTTGAGAATTTATACGGAGCTATAAGGGAAGCTACACAATCTTTAATGTCCTTCAAAGGCTATAAACCTTATTCCCATGAAGCAACAATAAGTTTTCTAAAAGAATTTTACTCAAAAAAATTTTCAGAAGAGGAATTAAATAAATTTGATAGATTTAGAATATTAAGAAGTGATTCAGAATATAGGGCGGTGCCAGTAACTAAAGAAGATGCCGAATCCTGTTTAGAATTTGCAAAAACATTTATTAAGAAAGTAAAATTAATGCACAATACAATTGAAGAAACTAATGGAGAAAACAAAGAAAATCTAAAAAAGGAATCTAAAAATAAAAAAACAAAGAAGAATTGAATACTGTCTGAGTTCTATAAACTTTATCTAAAAATTAACTTTCATAACCAACTAATTTCCCTTTCCATTCTTCAACAACCTTTCTATGTTCAGCCTTAGCTTCATCAGGACTACGATAACTAGCATTAACAACATTCTCTAGATTTACCATCCCCATCAATTCCCGCTCTATCTCTAATATATCAGCATTAGAGCCAAAATCCCCCTCCATTTTCATCCAAAATCCGTTACATGAAAGCATCCAATATTCGTTACATAAAACAACTAATATTTGTTACATAAATCTTCTACCTATAATTAACTACAATAATAATTAAATACTTAAAATAAGTTAGTAAAGTAAAGATGGTTCAGACAATAAAAGAAGCTAGAACAATAAAAGGAAATATTAAAATAAAAGGAGCCATAAAAAATGGTATTGATACCAGCAGATTAATTAACCTAATTGTATGTTTTGATTCTCCTGAAAACTTTAAAATTAAGGGATTTGCTTTCCCGCCAAATTTATTTTATATTCACGAAGTTTCTTTTTCAGAAGCAGTTGGAATCCTAATAAATAATTTCAAGTTGGAAGAAAAACAAGCTATAAGTAAAGTAAAAAAGTGGAGAGATGAAGCTGGAACAGGCGAAATAAAAAGAGAAAAAGAAGATGAATCTTATGAAAATTTAGTAAAAAACACCAACGATATAATAGTTAAAGAAAGGGGAGAAAAATACAAAATAGGGAATTTAGATATAATTATCATAGCTGGTTTTCTTAGGGAAAATATAAATATAGTTCATGCAAGAGACAAAGGGTTTGAAGAAACATGTAAAAGGCTGAATATTAACATAATCCCGACACCTAAAGAAGAAATTAAAAAAGAAGATAGTAAAAGAGCCTAAGATAATAATTTTAAGTTTTTGGTGTAAATTTTATATGCCCTATTCTTATCTTTATTAGCTTTATTTAAGGCCATTTTCCAATATTTAGTTCTATAAGTTTTAACAGATTTCTCAGTTAATTTTTCCTGTTTCTCCGAAACCTTTTTAGAATACACAAAATTGAACCTGAATGTTTCTAATAATGATTTAGTTATTGTTTCTACGCTTTTTAATATTTGTTTCTCTATTTTATTAAAATATTCATTGGGCTCTTGATCAAAATTATTAATATTTTCCATCATTATTTTCATACTTATAATACTTATAATACTTGCGGTAATGTGCTTTTTTCAGGATAAGTTTCTAAATACATCTTAGCTGATTTCCTAAAATTATCCATGGCATCATCTAATGTATCACCAAAATCTGAAACTCCAAGCTCTTCATTATTTATCACAAATACTTTTCTATCGTCTATTTTATCCTCTCTAACTACAATATTCATACTAACTCCAACAGTATTTATTTTATTCATCTTAACTATTTTAATAACTTTACTTATTTATATAATTTTCTTTCCAAACATTCCCCCCAATAGGAGGAAATTCATAATTAAGCATTAGTATCTTCATTTAATACCTCTAAGAATCACCCCTATTTTATCTTAAGTTTTTAATTTATAAATATTTATATTCTCTAAAAATTAATAGTCAAGAAGAACTAAGCTGGACTTTAACAGGGAGTGGAACATTAATATTTCCATTCTTCATTCTTTTCTTAAGGCTAAAAACAGAAAATCCTTTTATTTTTCCAGTTTTTTCATCAATTCTTTCAAATACCCCATCTTTAATTTCTTCATAATAAGCAGGAGTTGTTTTGCCTATTATTAACTCTAATAAATCCGCTTCCTCATTATAATATATATTTAATTCGTCTTTCATTTTCTTATTTTTTTAATATAAAAGCTTGTTATTACAAACCCATCGCCATTTAAATACTTTACTGACACCATCAAGTGCATATTCTTAGTCTTATCATATTTATAATAATAATTCAAAGAACTGTCAAAATTATCTTTTTTAATAATTAATGGATTTAAAAGAACTTCTTTTATTTTCTCAGGATTTTCTACATTTGGATGAAAATTAATAATATGCTTCCATTGCTTGTCAGAAAGGTGAATTTTTCTTCCGTCAATTTCTAAATCTAAAATTCGCTCCAATTAAATCTCACCTCTTATCATTTTTTTCTTCATTATACACTGGAATTATAACTATTAATTTCATCTATTTACCTCTAAGAATCACCCCTATTAGAACCTTTCTTAAAAGAAACGTTCACGAAAGAATACAAAGTTTATCTTTTTAAATATTTAGATAAAGCATCGCGACATTAAAACTCCAAAATACATTCAAAACCACCACTATTTTTCATCAAAAATCCGTAACATAAACCTATATTATTTTATTATTCACAAGAACTTTCTCAATAACATCCAAAAAAGTTTTTGCATTTTCTATCGATTTTTTAGCAGGCTCAAGATTACTCCTTGATAATCTATGATACTGAAATTTTCCTCTTTTTCCTTTTTCTTTCTCAAATATCTCTAATAACTCTTTTGCTTTTTTCTCAGAATCTTCATAAATCATAAATAATTCTTCTTCAAGCTCATTATTAACAATAAATTGTTTTGCAAAGGCAATCAAAGTTGCATAATGTAGCCGATTGTTAATCTTAACATTTTTAACCCCCAATAGTGCTTGAGCTGAATGAAATATAGAATAATAAGATGAAACAATAACCCAATCAAAGAAAGTAATTTCTTCAGAATAATTCAACACTTCTTTGATTTTTTTATCTGTAGAAATTTTCAACAATCCTTCAGCCAGAGACAGGTCATTAATCGCTTTCTGCCACTTTAAGTTGCTCAAGATCTTCTTATTTTCACTAATAGATTTAACTTTCAATAATTTTCCATATTCTTCTTCCACTTTATTGAGTTGGAGCATATTTTACCATTTCCCAATTATTTATAATATTATAAAAAGGATAAGGATTAAAAAGAATTTGTTTATTCCTAACTATATGTTTAACAACAGTATCCTCTCTAGCAACTAAATTATCTTCAAATTCATCTATAGAAAATACTTCAAAATGAATATTTTTGGCGTAAGGAAATTTAGCTCCAATTTTTTCCATATTCTTTTTTTTAGCAGTTATAATAAAAACATCCCAGTCTGAATCTTTTTTAGCTCCTCCTGAAACTCTGCTCCCAAATAATCCAATGCACGAAAAAGGATCTATATTAATTGCTTCTTTTATCACTAATTTCAAAGTAGGATTTTCAATTTTCTTGTTTTCTTCAACAAAACTCAATAACTTTACAGCTTCCAAATTTTTAATGTTGAAAGTAATATTGTTTGCCTGCCCCTTTTTCTCCTTTGTTAAAATCCCTTCTTTAACTAATTCATTAATTCTTTTAAAAGTATGGGAATAATTAATATTTAAAATCTTAGTTATCTCCCTAATAGAATAAGAACTGCTGTAATCTTTGCTATACAAGTTCAAGATTTTGAAATCAATTATATTTTTAAACATATAATATTATTTGTTATAACATATATATAAAGCTTTCTGTTATATGATGAAACACCATTAAACAATTCTGTATGCAATTATTTTGAATTTAGTCCTCTGTAAATTTTATGTGAAGAATGAACCCATCTAAAAATTAAACTTCATTATACGCTGGAATTATAACTATTAATTTCATTTAATACATCTAAGAATACTCCTATTTTATCTTAAAATTTAAATTTATAAATATTTATATTATGTAAATTTTCTGTGAAATATGAACTTTATCTATAAGCCTTATAACACAAAATCACACTTTTTCATCCAAAATATAAAAGATTAATCCATAGCCCTCATTATGGGGCTTTCCAAATCGTTCATTGTAATCGGAATTGATTTCTCTTCAATTAAAGAAGATATCATTAAGAAAATTAGTAAAGAATTGTTTCTAACTACTATTTTTAGTTCTGTTTTCTTCATATTGACAAGCAGATCTTTATTCACGCCATATTCGCTTAATAATTCAGAAGCATTCAAAACCTCAACACCAACAACATTTCCTTCCTTATCAAGTTCTATATGAAATTCTCCAATTATCACATTAGCATAAACACTGGAATCCTCTTTGTAGACATATAATAAATCATTAGATTTGTCATAGTCAAATTTAAGGTTCTTTACAGTATATTCTCTTTTACTTCTGGTAGTATTTGATTGCCTCATCTTGTATTTTCCTTCTTATCTTAAAGATTGTTATTAAATATAAACATTTTGGTTTAATGCTTATAGGTATTTTAAACATTCGGTTTTTGCTCAATTTAAAATAGAGATCATAAATTTGTTCGTAGTTTGGATTTTTAGATTTTGATACACCAGCCAAAACTAACTTATCGGGTTTAAGTATGTTTTTAATTACTTCTTTTCTATCTATCTTAAGTCTGTCTAATTTCAATGTAAAGTGAGGTTCATTATACTCGATATTTTCCTTCTTATATTTTTTAAGAGTACTTCTTAATCTTTCTATATTCTCTTTTTTAATTCTAACCTGCATTTTATCTTATTTTCATAACAAACTATTTAACTTTTATTATACTCAAAAACATTGTAAATCTTCTGTGAAGAATGAACCCATCTAAAAATTAAACTTCATTATACGCTGGAATTATAACTATTAATTTCATTTAATACATCTAAGAATACTCCTATTTTATCTTAAAATTTAAATTTATAAATCATCGCCATCTCCAAAACCCCCTCAAACCACAAAATTTTGCCATCAGAGCCAAAAACCACCATTATTTTCCATCTAAAATCCTGCATCTGAGGCATCCAATATCCCGCACCTAATAATCCAAAAATTAAGTGGTCAACCTTTATCCGTTTCAGATAGTTTCTTTAATATTTTTTCAATAAACTTATTCATTCTTTCCAAAAATTCGTGAAAATCTTCTCCAATAGGTCTAAGCAGTAAATATTCTTCACTACCTAAACTTATAATAGGCTTGCTTTCTAATTTATCTTTAAAATTTACTCTATATTTCTCAAATTTCATTGCATTTTCAACTTTGGAAATAATTTCAAATTCAAATTTTTCAAATTTTAGCTTCTTATCTTTCCCAATCATGTAAACATCTATGAAGTCTCTTGCCTTCACTCCTTTCCTGGTTAAAATAGCCCTAATTTTTTCAACTAAAATTTCTTTTAAATCATAGACATATAAATTAATATCTTTCAGTAGGAATTCGCTTTCTTCAGGAAATATAAGGGAAAATTCTTTTTTAATATCTTTATCAATCATCGTATTTGCAGTTTTCTTTCTAACAGGATAAAATAACACTTCTCTGTAATTTACCTGTATTTTGATAAACTCATTATTATCCCATAATTTAAACGTTGCATAAGCATTGCTTCCTCCAAAATCAAAATATTTCTTATTTCTTTTGTCAGCTTTAAAATCCAAATTTAATTTCTTGCTTATTTTCTCTAGTAAAGATGCTAAATAATTTATTTCAATTGAGAGTAATTTTCTTATTTGTTTTTCCGATTTATTTTTTAATATTTTAGTATTAAGCCATGTAAAATCCAAATCTTCTGAAAATCTATAATATCCTAGATGACATTTCATTAAGCAAGTTCCACCTTTAAACGCATATTCTGAGTCAAATTTCCTATTCAATAACAATTCAAATAATAATCTATGGAGAATAACATCTTTTTCAATTAATTCTTTCTGCTTAACATTGGTTTTTTCTGCTAAATAATCAATTATCTCTTTTCTTATCATATTATTTCCTCTATAAATTTTGTTACAGATTTTGAGTAATTATTACTATAATCTAAAATCTTTTTCTTATTAGCAGATTCAAGATATTCATTTACTTTATTTTTTATTTCAGAATTTTTTTTACTATTATATTTGGAAAAGTAGATAATATCTAAAATTGTTTTTTCAATATCTGAGTAGGGATATTTTTCCCTTTTAATTCCTGACAGAAATAAGTCTTTTTTGGCTTTAACAAATCTTATATTATGATTAAAAATTTTTATTATATTTTTCCTGAATATTTTATCTGATATTATGGTATCTATGGCTATATATTCATGAGTTAGATTATTTAATTTTAAAGCTGTTTCAAGTCCGAAATACCAGTTTTTTATATTTTTTATTTTTAATGCTTCTGATATTGCTTCTTTATAGGAAACATCTATTTTCTTTAATTTTCTTTCTTCTATGCCTTTTAAATAAAATATGCCCCTTAATATTCTTACAATGTAGTTGTTTGTTAAAAGATATTTTACTGCCGAGTAATAGTCTAATTTTAATGGTTCAATTAAGTCTTTAATATCTTCTTTTGTAATGTACTTTTTATTGAAATTTCTATGCAATTTTTCAACTAATATTCTGTATGACATTTTATATCGTATTTATATATTTTTTATATAATTATGATATATATCTTATTTATATAGTTTTCTATAATTAACCGTTGGCAATCTATAACCTACAATACTTTTATCAAGAGAGAAAATTCATAGTTAAGCATTAATATTCTCATTTTAACCCCTACAACTTAGAACTAAAGATGATTTTAAAAGCATTTCTATGACAGAGAATTATCAGCCATCTAAAAATTTCCAACTTTACTTTTTTCTATACCCAAATAACTTATTATACCTATCATGGTCTATATACTCTAGAATAAAAGCAATTATTTTCACATCATCGCCTATTAAAGTATAAAGTAATCTCCAATAACCAACAAGCTCAACTCTAAATATCTTATCTGTTCCATATTCATTAATAATATTTTTAGTAATATACCCTCTTGGAATCAAATCCCCATATCTGTAATCGGCTTTTATGTTTCTTAAAGCATTATTTATTGAAGTTAACAATTGCTCATAAGTAGGTTTCTTTTTTGCTTGTTTTCCCTTTGCTACGGATTCTTGCAATTCTCTATATTCTTTATAAGCTTCTTCACTAAATTTAACCTCTGTTTCTTTCTTCATTTACATTACCGTTATCCCTTTCTTCAATTTTTCCTTTAACTTTTTGCTGATATCCTCCTTGTAAATCCATATAATCCCCTCTTTTAAAAGAGCTATTTTTCCAGAATCCTCCAAATATTCCAAAATCAAATTTAAGGTTGGTCTCATTATCTTCTTATTTAGTTTTCTATCTATTTCATTTTTTGACAGAGGATTTTTTTCTCTTCTTATCACTCCTTCGACATTCAATACGGTATCCAATCTTGGGTAATGTAATATTGCCATTTTATAAACTTATAATATGATAACTCTATGGGATATATAAACTTATCGGTCATTAGTTATCTCTTAAACTTCATTAAACGCTGGAATAACTATGACTAGTTTCATCTATTTACCTCTAAGAATCACCCCTATTAGAACCTTTCTTAAAAGAAACGTTCATGAAAGAATACAAGATTTATCTTTTTAAATATTTAGGTGAAATATCGCAACCATAAATTCCCTCTTTAATGCCAAAATACAGCCACTGGCAGGAATAGCCCAGCATTTTTCATCCAATATTCATTGCATAAAATTTTCGATAATTTTAAATAACATCCTAACTATTATTATAATTATGAAAAAGGAAACATTACAAGGAAAAGCAAAAACCTCCAGAGTAGGTTCTAAGATTTCGTGGGGAAGATTAACTAAAGAAATAAAGGAAGCTCAGAAAGATCCTCAATTTATGGCAGAAATAAGAAGATTTGTAAAAGTAACAACTAGCTAGAAATTGAATTTTATTTTTAAGTCAGAATATCTCCAAAGATTGGGTTGCCATATGCCTTCCTTTACACATATGTGTTTATACGCTTTCAATGCAGGCTTGCTCAACAAAGTCTTAGAATCATCAGAAATAACAACATCTAATTTATAAAAAGTGGCACACGCTACAAGCGTAAAATCAATATTAATATTGCTTTTATTCCAGTTTTTAATACCTCCGAATTCTCTGTAAGCATTATAAAATTTTAAAGCTAATTTATCTATTTCAATTGAATTTTCAAGGTATCTTCCTTCCGTTAATTTGTCGTAAAGAGTTAGAATAAGATTCCTTGTCTTTAATTTTCCTAGTTTTTCTCCTTTAGGTACATCTCTTAGTTCTTTTCTTATTAGTTTAAAGCCATATATTACAAATTCCTTGTCATCTGCTATTCTTTTACCAATAATATCTATATTCTTTTCTTCGACCAATAACCCATAAATATTCGTATCGAAAATAACCCTTAACATTTCCTATTCATTATTTTTAAACTATTTAACTTTTATTATACTCAAAAACATTGTAAATTTTCTGTGAAGAATGAACTTCATCTAAAAATTAAATAACCTCTTCATTATACGCTGGAATTATAACAACTAATTTCATTTAACCTTCCTAAGAATCACCCCTATTTATTATTTTATCTTAAAATTTTTAATTTATAAATATTATTGTGGTTAACTCGCCATCTCCAAAATCTCACACCTAAAATTTTTTTGAGTCAAGAAGCCATTTCCATAATGGAATATATTGAATTTTTCTCTTTATATTAAACCATTTAAAATCCTCATAACCTTCTTTATTTTCAGTTATCAAAACTAAATCTTTGCATTTTAATCCCTCGCTTGCTTTGATTAAAGCCCGGATTTCTCTACCTTTTGTTTTTAAGTCACATTTATAGCATACCTGAATAAGCCTTTTGATTTTTGATCCTTTTTTGACAACAAAGTCAACTTCTTCTTGCTGTTGGTTTTTCCAGTAGTAGATTTGGGCTTTCCCGTCCATCTCAAGCTTTTTCAATTCTATAGCAACTGCATTTTCATAAAGCTTGCCAAAATCTGGGCTGGATTTGAAAGCCTTGGCATAAATAAACCCATTATCAACACAATAAATTTTTTTATTTGATGATAATTGCTCTTTCATTTTATAAGAAAACCTATTCACCCTAAAAAATATAAATGCCTCTTCTAAATAGCTAAGATATTTTTCTACAGTATGTGCACTCTTGCATTTTGTTAATTTGGCCAAAGCATTATACGAAAACTCTTGAGCTGCATTTGAAACAAGATAAGAAGACAAATCCTCCATTCCCTGTATAAACCTTATCTTAAATCTTTTAACAATGTCTTTATACAAGATTGAATTAAAGAGGGTAGATAAATATTCTCTGTAATCTAATTTTTTAACTAGTGGCTCTGGATATCCTCCGTAAGTTAAATAATATGCTAGTTTTTCCCTGATTTCATTTTGAGTCAGCTCTTTTTCTCCAGTTTCAATAAATTCTTTAAAAGAAAAAGGAAACAAATTCATAAGAAAATGCCTTCCTGTCAGATGAGTGGCTAATTCATGGCTTAATAACTTTGAATTGCTGCCGGTTATTATCAAATTATAACCCTGTCTTTGCAGTCGGTTAACAAATAACTCCCACTTTTCCAAGTTTTGTATTTCATCAAATAAAATATGCTTAGGATTTTTATATAAAGAATTCAATGCATTGATTATTTCATCATAATCTTTTACTTCTATCAGTTTTTCGTCATCAAAATTAACATATCCGAATTTTTTATTTTTTGGCAGCAAATGAACTGCAAAGGAGGATTTTCCAGCCCTTCTTGGTCCGATTATAACTTTAACCAAGTCAGAATCAACTCCTTTTTTTATCACATCTCTTTTAATATAGGTTTCTTTAAGCTTATTGTTTAATTCTCTTTTTTGGATAATTAAGGTATCTTTTATCATAAAAATCATAATACATAAAAGTATATAAATTTATGTATTATAAATAATATAGAAAATGATTACATCCACACAATCTGTTAAATATTTTTGCCATCTTTGACGAGTCGTTTCAATCAGTTACAATTTCACTTTCTTCTTTTTTTATTGTCCTTTCTTCATTATACGCTGGAATTATAACTATTAGTTTCATCTATTTACCTCTAAGAATCACCTCGCCATCATCAATTCTCCCTCTATCCCTAATAAACAGCCGCTAGAAGCCAAAAAGTTAAATATTACCAGTAATAATCGATTATTTATACATACTCCAAAGTTCCGATAATTTTAAATAGAAATAAATATCAAAATATAGTAAATGAAGCATAAATGCGTTCTTTGTAATGGAAAATTAGAAAACTCTAAGAAATTAATAATAAAGAATGGAAGTTCCGCTACAATAAATACAGAACAATGTGCTAAATGCGGTCATTCCTTCTCAACGCCAGAGGAATCAGAAAGAGTAAGAAAAGAATTAAACCCAATAATCTTAGATAAAATAAAAGGATTTTTCCATAACCCCAGTAGAATAGAAAGTCTAAGCTTTTTTAGAAGAAAGGTCCTTTAAGGATTTCTGTATTTCTTCATATTTTCTTTGTTCTTCGCTTTTATAATTTAAATTCTTCTTTAGCCTTATTTAAACTTTCCAAGGTTCCAATATCAAACCATTTCCCATTAAACTCATAAGTATAAACATTCTTTCTTGTATGTAACCATTCTAAAAACTCCCCGGTCTTATCAGGACTATTATTTCTTAAATATTCTTTAAACATTTTACAAACTTCTCTAGTATACATATAAATACCAATAGAAATTAAACTAGTTTTAGGATTTTCAGGTTTTTCTTTAAAATAAACTACTTTACCATTTACTATATCCACGCTGCCCATTCTCTTAGCTATTTCTAAAGATTTGACATCATAAAGAACTATTACACTTTCTTTTCTTTTCAAAAATTCATTATGCAGCTCTTTAATATCAAAAGTAAACAAATTATCTGTATTAATAATCAGAATATCATCATTAATCCTCTCTTTCAAAATAACGAAATTAATATCCCCTAAGCTTCCAAGTCTTTCCTCATTGGTATTGGTATTGTCATTCAACAGCTTAATAGGTTTGGAATAATTTAATTTCTTAAACCATTTATCAAAATCATTGAAAAACTTATTATTAGTTACAATAAAAACCTCATCAACAATATTTTCAATCTTTTCTAAAATATACTCAATTATAGGTTTATCATTAACTTCAATCAGTGCTTTAGGTTTATCAATAGTTAAAGGATAAAGTCTTGTCCCGAACCCTGCAGCGGGTAATATCGCTTTCATTAATATCTTCTTAAATTTTCGATTTTTAAATATTTATGTTATCTAAATTCCAATTTCTCACTCCTGGATAACCTATTAAAAAGAATCATTAACCAAATTCCCACCCCTAACTCTAACCCGCTTAACACATGATAAAATTGAGCATATTCTGTTTTATATAAAAAAGAATATTATCCTATTTAAAAGATTAAGAACAATAAAACATATAGCAATGGTATTATAATGAAAACACTGTATTCAGTTTTTCTATGTATCCTCTCAACAAGTTCATTCTCCTTTCTCTCAAGCATCTCTAAAAGCAATATATTAATTGCAAAAATAGCAAAAAGAATAAAGTAAGTAAGCACCATAAATTTATCTGCAAATGTTAAATACCCCACCGGAGGAATTTGGTTGCTTATTGAGATATGGAACATTACAGTCGCAACTAAACTTGAACCAGCCATTCCTAATCTTGTAGTTATCTTATCCGGATCTAAAATAAAACTGAATAAAACAACGAGCATAATAAAAAATACAGGCAAAAAGGTCTTCATAAAAGAATTTAAAGCTATTCTTGAAATTGAAATAGTAAACATATATCTGCTGTAAACAGAATCATAAACATCGTATTCATGTTCATCTACTTTTGCATCAAATCCATCAATATTCCATCCTGTAAAAGTAATGCTTTCATCAAACCCAGATTCTTCAAGATCTGCAACATAGATTAACTCATTATTGTCTTTTGTCTTATCTTCAATAACAATCTGCATTTCCTGGGTATCAAATGGAAATTCTTTCAGGTTAACAGGGCTGTTGAGATTAGCCTGTATTCTGTAAAATTTCTCATTTTTACTATCAATTATTTTATCAACACTGCTGGCCCTTCCATTCATGAACTCAAAATCCCCAATTTCACACTTATCGCATTTTAACGAAAGGTAAAAATCAGCAGTAAAGCTTCCCGTTCCAACATCAAATTTTCCAAGATTTAAAACATAAATAGAAGCCTCAACCTCACTTGGTTTAGCAGAAGCAATAGGTATAATCATTAATAAGAGTAGTAATAATATTAATTTTCTCATGTCAAATCGCAAGATAGATAGGATTTAAAAATTTTCCTATTAATTTTCTAATTATCTTAATAGTATTAACATTGATTTTAATGATTCAGAAGAAGTTCTAATGTCCTAATCTCCTCTCCCAAAAATCACGTACCGAATCATGCATACCTTTCGCATGAAAAAAGCTGCTATTAAGGGCTATTTCCTCTAAAAGCTCAAACCTTGAATCTTCTCCCCATTCTCTTCTTCTATACCATATCTTCAATTTTCCTTCCTTTGGTCCTTTGTAAAAAACGGTCTCAATATAAGCAGTCTCATTCGCTCCAACAATTTCATGATAATAATGGTCTTGATTTTCTACTATTATATGCGGCATAATATTTCATCTAAAATTATAAACTTAAAAGAATTTATATTCTCCAATGATTTATTCATAACCCGCGTGTGCTATAGAATAAGCTAAATATAATGCTCCCATAACTTCAACAGTATACAAAATATCTAAGAATGCTCTGTTTCTTCTTCTAACAGCAACTAGTTCTCCTGCATGCGGATTCATTCCAACTTCGCTTGTTCTCTCACTATATCCACCGCCATTCCAAAAAAATAAATCACTTCCGATTATACTAACCAAATTATAATCCGGTCTTGAAGTGGTTAAATCCCTATTAGCTTCTTGCATATTTGTCTCACCAATATTATCAATAAAAATCAGTTTAAAAAATTTTCTAATTAAACTTCCCAATCTGAACCAATATATCTTCTGACAATTAAATGCTGGGAAGGAGGTAAATCCCCCCTAACAATAGTATCATAAAACTTATCTCTTTCTTTAGTCATACAATATTTTTCAAGAAACTCATAAAATTCTAAAGCCATCTGTGGTTTAATATGTCTCGCAATAAATTCAGAATACTCAGACCATAATTCTCCCACTACTTCAGTATACCCCCCATCCATATAAGCTTCTAACTCATCTAAAACACCCTTAATTGTCATCTTCTTCCGCCAAGAAATCCACTAGTTTAGAGAACCACCCCTTTTTCTTATCTTCTTTCTCTTCCCCAGTTTCTTTATATTCAACTTCAGTTTCATAAAGCGGTTCTTCTTCAATCTCTTTTCTCAAAGAAGTCTTTTTAGCTTCACTCTTAATCCCATTTTTCTTCAAAAGCGTTATTTGTCTTTTAAGTTCTTTATTCTCTTTTTTTAAATAATCAAACATCTCTTCTAATTTATCATAAACATTATCTAAATTTTTCTTATAATCTTTTTTAGCAGTTAAAATATTCTCATTTATCTTAGAAAAATCCTCTTCATTCTTCTGGGTTTTGCTTCTTAAATCAGAAATATCTATCTTTACTTTCTGAAATGCTTCTCTTATTATATTGGTCATACTACTTTATAGTAAAAAATACCTTTAAAAGTATTTCTATAAAAGAAAATATAGAAAGAAACCTTCATTCTCCTCTTTCAATAGGCACTCTCCAGTTGTTTAAGCCCAAAACAGCAACAGTTCTGTCCACAATAGATGAGCCTGTTCCGGCAGGAGCAGTTGCCCTAGTTATATCTTCTAAAGCTAAATAGGTTGGTAAGTTTTGTCTATAATCTCCCCCTCTTGAAGAATCATTATAGGGGCCTTGGGGATTAGTTTCATATAACATGGTGGGCTCATAATATCACTATTTATTTATATATCTATCGATAAAGATCTAAAATAGAATCATTGGTATAGGGTAATGAACTTGTATGTACAACTATTGGTCTTCTTCCAGATAAAACTTCACAAGCTTGATCTGCAAAAACAGGATCTTGAACAATCTCAAAAAGACCAGCAATAACAACAGCACTCATACTTCTTAATAAAGGCCTGTAATCTCCACCCTCTACAACTTCCTTGAACATTTGTAATCTTTCAGGCATTTTAAAAAAAATAAAAGACCAGATCCCAAAAATAAGACTTCATTCCCTAAAGTCAGTCAAAATTTTCTGGCATTTTAACTCAACGGAATTTCTAATAAAAATTACATCCTTTTATAGCTTTCCCTTTTTCTCAAAAGCACATATATTAACCCAATAGTGATTAAAACATAGTTAATTATCATAAATTTCGGGCTGCCCCAGCTTACTCCATCAAATTTCCAGTCTGTTAAGGGCCATAAAAAAGGAGTAGGCAAAAAATCTCTGGTATGAGAAATAACATCCATTAAAATTGCCATGGGCCAAGCCAGCATATAGACTATAATTTTCTTATAAATAAATCCAAATAAGATAATAAAGAAAGAAGCAACAATTAAACTATGGCTTACATTATACAAAGCAAAAACCCAATTAGGAATTTCAGAAACAACAGGTGCTCCAAAATTAAATCCATTGGTAAATAAGCTATATATTAAATAAACAGCCCATGATAAGTTATCTGGCAGCAAACCAAAGAATACAGCATACCAAACTTTCTTTATCTTATGAAATACAATATAACTCCATAATCCATGAGCTAAATAATCCATCTTATCGTCGTACTAAAGTCCTAATAAATCCTAATCTATTAACAGAGACTCCTAAAATCCTCCTAACACTTCTTGTCTCCAAACGACTCTCCAAAAATTCAGCACTTAATTCAATTCTTCTCGCAATCCTTGAATGTTTATCACCATCAGGGTAGTTTGTATTGATTTCGTCAACTACTTCTTCTACCCAGTCCATAGTTATATCTGGAGGAATCATACTATAATCATTAGGGTTCTCAAGAATTCCAATGACTGTTCGGGCATCTGACATAACCTCTAAAAAAGCCATATACTCTCCAGTTTCAGGATATTTTTCTCCATATCTTTCCCTTATCTTATCATATCTATTCATAGTAAAAAAGTTAATAGTAATGTATTAAAATCTAACGATTATCTAAATCTTATTTGTCAACTATGGTTGAAAACCCGCCGTATGCCATGCGTTTAGAATCAAAGGGTATAGTCTTGTTCATATTATCCTTAACTCTAGGGTCTCTCATAACTTTCCTATTAATTTCATCTCTATGCCCTTTAGATTTATACAAAATCCAAGAAAACAAAATTACCTCATCTTTTTTAGGCTTAACTAGTTCTGGAAATGAGAGCAAGCCCTGCATTTTGCTCATATCATCACCGACAGTTTCAACATATTGTAAGGCTCCATATTCTTTCCAAATCTTCCCCATCTCTTCAGATAACCTCTTATAATTTTCAAGATTTTTCCTTTGCACAGCCACAATAAAACCATCAACATATCTTTCCATATTTCTAAAATAAGCGATTATATTTTTAAAGATTTCTAATTCTGTTCACTCTTTCTGGTCTGTTGAAAAGTAGTGGCCAAGTCAATAATATACTTGCCATTTTCCATCTTAAAAACAACAGGCTTTCCTCTCATTAAATTAACAATATCAACCTCAAATTTCCCAGGTTTAAGAACTCTAATGCTTTCCAAATCCAGTATAACTGTAGAATCATCATCTATCTTACTGCCAACTATGTCTAAAACATCTCTCTCAATCTTTTCTCTCTCTTTAACGCTTAATTTTTCAACTTCCTCCACAGTCTCGCTTAATTTCTCTTTTTTAATGAAGAAAAAGAATTTTCCGCCGCAGTTCTGGCAACCTTTTAGTAATTCACTGCTACCATCCCCATAAACTTTTCCGCACTTAACGCATTGATGCACCATTATCTTCTTCCTCTTCTGTTAGAAGTATAAACTTGTAATTTATTAGGATCTTTTTTAATTTCTTTAATAATATGGGCAGGACCCATAACTGTCATCCCTCTAGCTCCTCCGAAAAATATTTTATAAAAACTTTCTCTCAAAAAATTTCCAATATTTCTGCTGGTATTAGGCTCCAAACTGGCGATTTCTATCCCTCTAAATTTTTTATCAATCTCTTCCATAGTTTTCTCAATTAATTCCGTTTCTTCACGACTTGTTAATCTTCCTTCCATCAGAACTATCTTATCCTGTTTTATTATTTTTAATAATTTTTGAATCTTCCTATCACTGTCTAAACCTTTTACTTCATCGCTTGGAACATATTGTAAAGTCAGCATTTTATTTCATTAATTTTATCAGATGTTCATAAAAGTCATCAACTTTATCCCCATATTCAGCACTTATCCCGATTACAGGATACTGAGGAAAAGCAGCTTCTATTTTCTTAATATTAGCTTTTTTTAAATCAATTTTATTAGCTGCAATCAATACAGGAATTTTTCTAGCAGCCAGATTGCCTATAATAGTTATATTAACTTGGGAATAGGGATCAACAGTTGAATCTAAAACTACAACAACAGCATCCATATCATCAAGCCATTTAATGCTTTCAATTACTCCCTTAGTAGCTTCCTTAGCTCTATCTTGTGCATCTTTTTTCTTCATCCCGGCCCTGATAAAATCCTCATAATCAATCTTAGTTGCAATTCCAGGAGTATCAATTAAGTTAAAAGTTATTTCCTTTCTCCCAGATTTTACCGTAACTTTTTCTTTTTGTTGCACAGTCCTTGTTTCATGTGGGATTTTACTTGCTTTTCCCATTTCCTCTCCCAACCAATCCATGCAGATTCTGTTGGAAAGAGTTGTTTTGCCAGAATTGGGAGGCCCGTACATTCCTAATTTTAAGTTATTTCTATTCTTAAAAAGATTAAACAAGAAAAGTTTATTCAAAAAATCTCTTATAGCATTAATCATACCATAGAAAAGAAGTAAATTCTTAATAAACATTTCTATTTTACAGAGATTATTTTATTTGTAGATGTTTCTCCTATGCCCTACATCAATTGCTATTATCAGTAGTTTCCCTTCATCAATTCTTATAATTACTCTATAGTTTCCGACCCTAAATGAAAAATAAGGGCTATTCACTAATTTTTTAATATGTGCATATGGTCTAATAATTAATCTTTGCATCGATAAAATAATTCTCTCTTTAACTTTCTTATCTAATTTTTCTAATTGTTTTGAAAATTCCTTAGTATAAATTAGCGAATACATCTACAGACCAAATTTCTTTTTTATTTCATCATGTGTATAAACTCTGCCATTTCTAATGTCTTCTTCAGCTTGTTTAATATGTTTTTTAGTTTCTTCATTTAATTCCATAGTGTCTTCTATCAGACCCCAAATAACATCTTCATAACTCTCTTTATCAAAAAGTTTTCTCTTAGAAAGTTCTCCCCTCAACTCATTGCTCACTTGTATTGTAGTTGCCATAGTCATCTATAGGTCACTATAGTATATAAACATTTCTATTTTACAGAGATTATTTTCCTTTTATTTCTCAATCCAGATTTAATAAAAACTTTTTTCTTAAAATATTTAGATAATAATTTTACAACAGCTAAGTTAGCTTTATTATTTTCAGCTTTTTCTTTAACAGAAACAATATATCCATTTTTTGTTTCTTCAATACTTTCTTTCTTACTATTAGTTTTAACTAAAACCCCTATTTGCATCTTGTCTGAACCTGCTATACTCATAAACCGTACCATATAAATCTCTTATTACTTCTTCTCTTAACAGCACCATTTCTTGAGTAAAATCTACTTCCATTTTCTAAGAACTTCTTCCTCCATAAAATGCAGATTATCTGAAGGAGCAATAATACAATAAGGACCTTCACCAAAATTTTCTTCTTTCACTTTATCACTATCTCCATATTTAATAACAAAATCGTCGCTTCCTACTCTTGCACAGCCAACAACTTTGCCTTTAAACCCTCTCTTTTCTAAATATTCTATACCCTCTCTGATATTTAAAAATTTATCTTTCAAAGGATCTAAATCCAACAAGAACAAAGTATGTGCATTTATTTTTTTATTATCTTCTAAAATTTTAAAAGGAGTCTCAATATTTTTATTATTAAACGGAATGCTGGCAGTTTTTCCAAATTTATATAATTCCAAGCCTGTAATTCCAACAGCAGTTAATATAGAAGAATTATTAATAACTTTAACTTTAATATTTTTTTCTTTGCAGTCATTAAATAAAGCTATATGAGTAGTAGCACTAAAAACATCTCCAATAATTAATAAAGCAATATTTTCTTTTAAAGCATTAGAAACATCATAGCTTTCAACAAAGTCCCTCTCAACTTTCTCAACTCCAATATCTAAATTACCTTGTAAAACAGAAGTATAATTCTCTAAATAAATCTTAGAGCATTTCTTTAAAATTTCTAAGACTTCCAAACTTAAATTACTTCTAATTCCTGTTCCTATTAAGTATAGCATTTTCTAAAAGTAAAATTTATTCTATCAACCATCTCCATATGGATTTTATAATAATATTTTTATTTTCAACTTTAAATTCTTTCTCCTGATCGTATGTTAAAATAATACCTTCATTCAAGTTAAACTTTTTCATAGCTTCTAATAAACCATCAAGCTCTCTTTTTTCATTTTTTTCATTGAAGTTAAAACAAACTTGTATAGCCTCTACAATTTTTAAATTATTTTTTATCACGAAATCACACTCAGAGTTTTCTTTATGATAGTAAAAGTCTTTTCCTTTTCTTTTCAATTCTATTGCAACAAAATTTTCAAGAAGATTTCCTCTATTTTGGCTGAATCTAAATCCAAGTGAAGTAACAATACCGTTATCTACACAATATATCTTTTTTGGGTTCTGAATCTGTTTCTTAATAGAATAATCAAATTTATTTAAAGTAAAATATAAAAATGCGTTTTCAAAAGCATCCAAAATTTTTTTAACAGTAGCTATATTTTTTATTCCTGAAAAAGAAGATAAAGTTCTCAAACTAATGTCCGAGCTTATATTTGATATTAAATAAAGTGAAATTTCTTTTATTGGTTTAGATAAGTTTTTATTAAATTTCGAAATTATATCCCTATAGAGTATGTTTTCATAAAGTTCTGAAACAATAATATCATTATTACTTAATATTCTTTGTGGAAATCCTCCAGTTTCAATAAAAATATCAAAATTTTTTCTTATTTTAGATTGTATCCCCAAACTAATCTTCCAATTCTTTATATCTATTTTTTTATATTCTAAAAATTCTCTAAAACTAAATGGGTATAAATTAAAATTTATTGACCTACCTGTTAGGACTGTAGAAATCTCTTTGCTTAACAGCTTTGAATTAGAGCCTGAAATAAAAACAATATGCTTTTTTCTAATTCTTTCAACCCATTTCTCCCATCCTTTAACTTCTTGAATTTCATCAATAAACAAAATACAATCCTTTTTGTAGTCATTCTCCTCTAAGAAATCAATTATTTTCTGAAAATCATCTACAGAAAAATTTATCAATCTTTCATCATTAAAATCAATATATAGGTGCTCCTTTTCTTTTAGTTTAAGTTTATTTTTTATTAATTTTAGAAGAGACGATTTACCACATCTTCTAATGCCCGTTATAATTATCGGCATTTTAAGTAAACTAAGTTTAGTTATTTCATCAGTTTTCTCTCTATTAACAAGTCCTTTGGTCTGCTCAAAATCCTTCTGTTGCTCAAAAAGAACAAAATAAAGATTATCTCTTTCCATAATTTTTTTATGATTTTAGCCTTTTTAAATCTTTCTAAAGTGATACAATTTTTGTTACACTTATTTTATAAAGTGATACAATTTTTGTTACACTTTTTAATCATTTGTTCTTCTAAAGATATTCTCATTCTAATCCGTCCAAGTATTCTTCCTCAACATCTCCCATAGGCACTATTCCAGAGATTAACTCATAAGACAAACCATAAAGACAGTGAATTCTTAAGTCTCCTTCATCTTTATCTCCTTCTTCTAAATCAAACCTGTCAAGTAATCCTCTATCCAAGCCAAGAATGAACCCTTTTCTTTTTCTTGCAGTGAAAATAGCGGAACTCAAGACTCTTCTGGAAGAGCCTTCTCCAATATACTTTTTAAAAATATCTTGGTAATCAGGATTAGCAAGATGAGTTAAAATAACAGCATCATAATCCATTTCTTCATTGTCAAGACTAAATCCTAATTGAGTTAAAAAAGAATGTCTCATAGCTATGGTTTCAGCATATATACCAATTCTTTCTAAAATCTCTGGTTCATTTAAAAAAGTTTTTTCCAGCAGGTGTTTTTCAAATTTTAATTTAAGAGGATAAAAGCTAAGTGCTCCTCTTCTGGAATCATAACCATGCTTAGGGTCATAAGTTCTTCCCAATAAAATCTTATTTTTAATCATATATCCTATAGCTTCCAAACTAGTTCCATGATAACCAATAATATTATCATTATCTAACCCCCTTATATCTCTTAAATGTTCAACAACTTCACTCATTCAATTTCTCCTGTTAAACTTCTCAGCATATGTCCTGTAACTTTAACATCAAAAAACTTTTTCAGTTCTAATCTTCCTTTTACTCCTATTATCAAAGGATAAGTTCCAAACTGCCTTAAAAATGTTGTATTTCCATCATAAATTTCAGCATAACAATCTTTCAAAATAGTTCCAGAAGGAATAACTCTTTTCAGCATCTCATTATCTATTTTCTGTCTAATCTCATTTCTCCATTTCCAGTAATATTTTTTATTTTTTCTTAAAAATTTATTACCTGCTTCATTATACAATTTAGTATTCTCAAATATTGCTGCTTGTCTGATATTTATCCTTCTTAATAATAAATTTTCATCTAATATTTTAGTTAAATATTTCATATTTTCTTTATGTGTATTTTTACTCTCATCAATAAGTCCAAATATAATATTAACACCAGGTAAAAATTTAGGAAGTCCATCACTGCCTCTTTTAGAACCGTATTTATTTATAATTCTGATAGCTTTCATAGCAACCACAGGAGAAGTATTCAAAGTATTAGCTTTAACAACATTAGGATCAAAGCTTTCAATTCCAAAAGCAGCTATATTACCAGAAGTGCAATATTTAACAATAGCTTTAGTAATAGAATCATCTTTATCCATTATAACTTTAACAGGATTAACATTATCTATATGTAAAACTTTTAATTTAAATTTTTTATTAACCTCTTCTAATAGTTTAATCGCATCAGGATAAGTATAGAAACAAGTTTGTTTTCCAAATCTGAAATATCTAGCTCCTAAAGAATAAAATATTTCCATCTCTTTAATTATTTCTTTTCTATCTCTAAATTCAACTTTATTTTTCAAAGGCTCAGTGCAAAATGAGCAATGGCCAATATCGCACCCTCTGCCAGTTTCAATCTCAATCATCCTTATATCCGGGATTTGAGGATATATTTTTTTAGCTCCTAAAATAGCATATTTAGAAACATCTTTATAGCTAAACCTAAATAAAGAAACATTTACTTCATCAAATATATTTTTATCTAATTTTTCAAATAATTTTCCGCCAAATAACTGAGTTCCAAAAACAGCAGGTCCAGTTAAGATTTTCTTGCATTTAACATCTTCTAATAATTTAGAAACTTCATTTAAAGTTCCGGGAATAGCGGATAAATACTTGCCTGGAACATGAACCCCTAACACAACAATCAGCTCAGTAGTTTTATCTAAAACCTTAGAAACATCATTTTTCGTTAGATTATAGGTGCTTATCTGAGTTTTTTCTTTCAAACTGGGAATTTTAACTTTTCCATTATATTTCTTCCACAACCTTAAATCATCTATTGTAATATAATTAACATTACCTTTCAAACTTCCAGCTATGTATCTTGGATAAGTACCCAAATAAGGCGGAACTCCAAGTCCTGCTGCCTCATCAGTATAACAGTCTAATATAGTGTACATTATATATTTTATACCAAAAAACAGCTTTTTAAGCCTTTTTAAGCTTAAATTTTAACCAGTTTCAACATTCTGACTCGCCTTTCTCGGCTTTCCTAAGTGTTTAATCACATTATTTCTGTATCTAAATGGAGAATTATACTTTAAAGCTAATTCTTCATATTCCTTTCTTATTATAGAAATATCAGGTATATCTTTATCTTTTAAATAATCAAATATCGCAGGATTAACAATCGCGCTTCTTGCAAGCATAACTCCATTTAATCCAATAGTTTTAAGATTTTTAACCTGTTCCTTTGTTTCAATATCCCCATTAGCAACTATTACTTTGCCTGTATCAACACATTCAGAATAAACGCTGAAATCTGCAGGTTCATTATATTTCTGAGTTCCATATCTGCTGTGAACAACAAAGAAGTCAGCATTAACATTTTTTATTAGATTCAAATAAATTTTTTTCTCCCTTTCAAATAAATTCATCCCTAATCTTAATTTAATGCTCGCATTATATCCATTTTTCTTGATAATTTTAATTAATTTTTCAGCTTTTGCAACCCTTTTTATCATCGCACATCCCTGTCCGAGTTTAACAATTTGCGGATCTGGGCAGCCAAAATTAAAGTTAAACCCTTTAAAAGAATCTTTAGGTTTAAACATAGATAAAAATTTTTTAAGAACATATTCTTTATTTACTGATATTTGTATTGCAGTTGGAGTATCGTCTTTAAATTCAATTCTCTCCCAGACAGATTCAACTTTTTTTGCAAGCGCCTCAACCCTAATCATCTCTGTAAAAGTTAAATCCGCTCCATGTCGATAACATAATGTCCTTAAAGCATTATCTGAAAAATCTTCCAGAGGAGCTAGCATATAGCTAAATTTCATAATCTTAACTAATAAAAAAGAGATTAATAAGTTTTCCTAATAACCACACAAAAGTAACAAACTTTAAAAATACTAAAAATCATAATTTTTCATAAAAATGTCAAATTTAGCTGATAGAGTTAGAAGATTAAGCAGAAGATTATTAGTTCCAGCATTAGCAGCTGCTACTTTATCCTCAGGCTGCGATACAATTCTAGGTCCTAAAAATAAAAATGAAGCCCCTGAAACAGTAATAAGAGGGCTTACTTATAGTGTTCCTGATTTAGATGAACTTCAATTCCTTGCATTGGGTGTTGATAAAGAAGATGAATTTACAAGAAGAATCGATTTTAGAGTAAAAAACAATGAATTTATTTCTGAATGGCATACATCATACACCGGCCATATCTCCATAGATCTAACTCCCTTATCAGAAGGGGAATATACATTAGAAGTTATGGCTATAGATAGTGAAGGTTTGCCAGATCCAACTCCTGAAGAAAGAACTTTTAGAGTAAGACATAAAAACGCTTTTCCTGATACAACACTAATTCCCATCTATGAAAACGGGATAATAAAAAATTTTAGATTAGAAACAATAGATGGAGATGGATACGGTACAGATTATAAAGTTTCCTTAGAAGGGCCTAAAAGTCAAGATTGGGGATATCTTGAAGAATCCCTAGATATAGTTAAGGATTTGCCAGATGGGAACTACACCATCAGGGCTTCTGCTATAGATAATAAAGGAGAAGAAGATCCTACACCTGCAGAATTTGAATTTAATGTGGATAAGGGTTTATTATATCGCGGTCATAGAACTGATTTCTCGCAAGAGCCGTTATCCCCCGAACCAAGATTAATAACAGAACCAATAGAAATTTTACCTGATAATACTAGAGTTTTTCAGGGATCAACAAATGGAAATGTCGCTTCTTTTTTAGACGAAACAAGTGAAGATGGAAAAGCAGAGGTTGAGGTAATAAACCAAAATCATCAAAGAGAAGCTATGGATGTCGAGTATTTTGATAATCCTAATTTTAAACTTTTTACAGCTGTAGATCCAAATGACAATTTAGCCGAAACTATGTTGATAGCACCGCATAATTCTTTACACACTTTAAGAACAGCTCCAAAAAATATGGGTAGGGTCTTAATGCAGGTAATAAATGATGAAGAAACAACAAGAGCATGGTATAGATTCGAAACAAATCCTCAATTAAAATCTAATCCATTTAGAAGATATGAATACACAGAAACAATAGATGAAGATGAAAGAGTACAAAAAAGAGATAAAAATTTAACATGGATAAGGAGAGTTGACAAAGTAAATGGCTTCATTGGTTCATTATGGTCATCTGAATTTCCCTTTACTTTTGAAGAGTTAGCCCCTTATTTTGATCCTTATGTAAGCAGAGATGATGTACAAGCAAGAAGATGGGACGTTTATAGAAGGAGTTATGGAACTGAATTTACTCCCGAAAGAATTGAAGATATTATCTTAATACCTAGTAATGCTCCTAAAGTAGAAATTTCTTCTTTGGTAAAGCACAATTATAATACTACAATATTTTGGACAGCTTCTGATGATACAGTTTATTCAATGCCGTTCGATTTGCCAGATGTAATAGATTTAACAACCTTATTAGGTCCAACATTAGAAACTGATTTACATTTAGATTATACTCTTCAAAAGAATAATGAAATTATTGAACAGGGAAACTCTCAAGAAGAAAGAGATGAATTTGGTAGAGAAACAGGTAGAGTTTTCGCAGTATTTTCTGATTTACAAGAAGGGAATTATACTTTTATTGGACAAGCAACAGATGAAGTTGAAAATACTTCTGCAGATACTTTAAATTTTAGAATAGAAGAAGAAGCTACTTTACCAGAAACACCAGTAGAAGAACCTGAAGCTGTTCAAGATTATGATTTATCAGATAAAATAGTCTTTTCAGGTACATTAAGAGAATGGAATTCAGGCACCTATGCATCCCTTTTTATTATGAGTCCTGATGGAAGTAATATTGAAAGATTAACAGAATATAATAATTTTATTTATCCAAGATGGTCTCCTAGTGGAGACAGGATAGCATTTATTACTTCTGGAGGGGATAATGATCTTTATTTGATGGATATGAAAACAAGAGAATTAGCGAGATTGTCCGCAACAATAGAAAGGTTTTCATGGTCTCCAGATGGAAATAGGGTAGCATACACTTCAAATGGAGAGAATTCAGGCTCATCTAGGGATGATAAAATATGCATAGTAGATTTATATGGAAATCAAACAACGTTGATAGAAGGATTATCTAGTACAAATGATTTTGATTGGTCTTCTTATAATACAATAATAGCAGGTGGTTTTTATATGGGTAAGCCGGGATTGTTTAGTATAGATGCTAACAGCGGAGACATAACAAACTTAACAGAAGATAGAGGTGGTTTTTATCTTGAACCAAGATGGTCTCCTAATGGGGATAAAATAGCTTTTGTGCATAATCTAGGGGGAGATTGTAGTATAGGAGTGATGGATCCTAATGGGGATAACGAAAGGATGTTAACTGATAGAGTATACGATTGGTCGCCTTCTAGTGAATTAGAGTGGTCTCCTAATGGGAATAAAATCGCATTTAGCACTAAAGAAAAATCCCTAAGAGAGTACTATTTATATGTTATAGATCCAATTAGTGAAAATGGTATAAGAAGATTATTTGTTAGTAGTTACGGTTCTTTCTCTTGGTCTCCAGATGGAAGAAAAATAGTATTTTCTAATTCGGGTAACTTGAATATTATAAATGAAGATGGAAGTGATAATAACCCCACAGCTAGCAGTTCAGAATATTATTACGATTCGCCATCTTGGTCTAAGAATTAACTAATTTTTTCAATCCTTCAATTTGTCTTATCTTAGTTTCTCTAAATAAATAATTTCTAAAATTATTATCTATCTTATATCCATTTTTTATTAATATATTCCTTAATCTGGAATATAATTCTTTCCCCTTCTTGTCTAAATCCGTCAACAAAACAACTTCCTTGCATTTAGGTAGTTTATCAACAATCTCAAAAAGTCCAATGCCTGAAAGTGTTATTATTTTTTCAACTCCAAAATTCTCTAAACAAATTTTATCTTTCTTACCCTCTACAATAACTACCTTCTTCTTAATTTTTTCAATTTCTTCAATTAACATTTTAACGCTGGTGGCAGGATTTGAACCTGCATATCGTAAACGACAGAAGTTCTCTCTTTTTTGCTCAAACTTTTTAAAGCTTATTCGAGACTTCCGAGCGACCAGGCTGCTCAACACCAGCATAAAAAAACTTTAACTTTAAAAGAATATAAATCTATTTTTTCTCCGAAGTGTAAGCCAAAGTAACATTTTGACCCGCATTAGGATAAGTATTAAGCAAATCATCAAGTTCAATATCATCCAAAAGCGTTAAAACTCTTAACCTGTCCGCATCTTCAAGATATCTCTCTTTTAAACTAGTAAATACAGGTTCAACAGAAACAATCTCAATTGATTGAATATTATTACTCCATCTGTAAGAAGATATTAATCCATTCGCTTTTAATAATCTATCAGTCACTGCTAAAAAACTAGATTCACTGATATAAGTTCTTCTCCAGCACGCACCATCTGAAGATAATACCGGATAAGAAACATCACTTCTCCCTAAATCTCCCGCCATTAAATCATGTGTATAAAGCCTATGATAAATTTGATCTGCATATTCTCTAGATTCTCCACTTAAACCATTAACTTCAGTCATCTGCCTTTCCATTTATTTATCCGCTCCCCCCGAGATTTGAACTCGGGTTACAGCCTTGCTCCAAATTTTGCTAAAGCTTTTTAAAAAGCTTTCTGAGAGGGCTGTGTGATTGACCGGGCTACACTAGGGGAGCATTAATAAGAATTAATAATTTTTGTTTAAAAACCTTTTCAAATCATTCTTTAAGAACAACAACATTAGTCATTCCTCTTCTCTTTCTCTCAACAAAACCCTTTCCTTCTAATCTGTCAATTATTCTTGTCATCTTAGCTTTTCCAAATCCAGTCTTCTCAATTAAGTCCGCCTGGAAAACCGCCTTATTTTCTTTAATTAATTCAAATACTTGTTTCTCATCAGTTTTCAATTCACTAATATCAAATACTTTCTTAGGGGCTTTTTTCTCAATTGTCTTCTCAATTGTCTTAGTCTGTATAACCACTTCTTTTTGTGGTTTTGAGAAAACTAAAACAAAAGATACAATAACAAGCAAACCAGTAACACCTAAAGCAAGATAAGTTTGTTTTGAGATTGCTTCATACATTGGACATGATAAACCATGCTCTAAAGAGCAAGTTTCATCTACAAAGCTTCTCATTGTTGAATTAAAAAGTAAAATTAAGATAATAATAAATATCGAAATTCCTAATAGCATATAGCCTGCATATTTATTTTCCATATAGCAATAAAGAATATATCTATTTAAAAAAGTTTGTGTAGTGAAACTAGTTTCACAAAAGTTCTTTTATATTTCTATAGTTTTAAAGAATGGTATGGAAAACAAAAATAAAACAAAAACTAATACTGAATTTTATGTGCAGCTGGGGATTATTGCTGTTTTAGCACTGGTAATAACTTTTAATGCAGGTAAAATTTATTCGCCTTCTGTAACTGGAGAAACTATTACTGTTTCTGCTTCCGAAATCATTCCTAAAGGAATACCAGCAGTTTATGGAAAGGAGATTGGAGTTTCTTATGATGATATTTCTCCAAACAATCCTGCACTCGCAGATGCAACTATTGCTAAATTAACCAAATACGAAGGAATGCAGCTTGCCTCTGATCAAATGGAGAGGTATATAAAAATAGGTTTAAGCATAAGCTGCGAGTATTGCTGCGGTGCTAATGCAATAATCTTTCCAAATGGTGAAAGAGCCTGTGGATGTGCCCATAGTTACTCAATGAGAGGCTTGGCAAAATATCTCTTGACAAAACATCCTAATATGAGTGATAGTGAAATTCTCAGTGAACTAGGAAAATGGAAAGTGTTATTCTTCCCTGGTATTCACGAACAGAAAGCACAAGTATTGAAAGATAATGGAATAGACCCAACAAATTATATCAATTTAGCAAGTAATTTATACAGAGGAATTGAGCAGGGGAAGACAAATAATGCTGGGGGAATGGTGGGAGGGTGTTAGATAAATTTTATCTAAAATCTATACATCTTTTCCTTTTTTTAAATGGAGGTAAAAATGGACTGTTGTAAAACAAAAGATAATGAAGGGTGCTGTAAAGATATAGGCAAAAAAACTTTTTTTAGAAGTAAGAAACAAAAATCTCAAAAATTAAATGGAGGAAATAAAAAATGAATACTCGAATAATTTTATGGAGTGCCATTAGCGTGCTTTTTGTTGCTGCTTTGATTTTGACTTTTAAAGCTGGTATAGCCGGAAATATTGAAACTGCTCAAGTAGTAAACAGTGCATCAAAAGGAGTAGCACAATCCTATGGTGGGATGGTCGGAGGATGTTAAAGTAAAATGGAAAAAAACACATGGATGTTAGCAGCCATAGGGATATTGTTTTTGGCAGCTCTATTTTTAACATATAAAGTATCAAGTATAACCGGAAATACAATCACTGCTGATGTAATAGACACAACTGGTTGGACTGCCAATGAAATAATGAACTATGAAATGCACGGAACAATTCCTGCAAGAGCTAGAGGCAGTTCATCTGGCGGATCAGGGTTAGGTATGGTTGGAGGATGTTAGAGTAAAATGTCAAAGAAAAAAATATTTGTTTCAGGATTTGTCATTGTTGTTTTAATCGGAACTTTATTCTTTGCATTCTCAAGCAAGGATGTAACCAGCTATGAAGCAGTTAATAATTATGATAGGGACATTACAATATACAAATCTGGAAGCTGTGGTTGCTGTGATGTATATTCAAGTTATTTTAGAAGCAGAGGAAATCCTAAAACAAAAACCATTGATCTGGAAAGTCTTCAAGATGTAAAGAAGAAATATGAAGTTCCTGCTGCTATGGAAAGTTGCCATACAACTATCATAGGAGATTACTTTATTGAAGGACATATCCCTTTAGAGGCGGTTAATAAATTATTAACTGAAAAACCAAATATCAAAGGTATAGCAATGCCTGGAATGCCTTCAGGATCACCAGGAATGCCTGGAGCAAAGAGCGGAGATTTCGTAATTTACGCTATTAATAATGACGGGAGTTATATAGAATGGATGAGATTGTAAAATGTCAAAAAAAATTATTTTATTTTTATCCAGTATATTTACTTTAGTCTTAACTCCTAAAGTCTTAGCACATTGCCCCCTTTGCACAATAGGAGCCGGAGCAGCGGCAGCCGGAGCTGTTTGGCTTGGAGTAAGCAAAGTAGTTGTTGCCTTATTTATAGGAGCTTTTTCTATGTCTATGGGAATGTGGTTTTCCAGAGTTTTAAGAAAAAAAGGGAATTATCTCCCTTTCCAAAGTACCTTGATAATCATAGGAATTTTTGCACTTACTATTTGGCCATTAATACCGATATTTAAAGCCGTTGGACCTTTGTATCTTTCGTTCATTGGAGACTATGGAAAGACATACGCATTTGACTACTCTCTTGTTTCAGCTTTATTTGGAGGGTTAATCGTTTTTATATCTCCACATATAAGTAAAAAAATAACTGAAATAAGAAAAGGAAAAATAATTCCGTTTCAGGGAATTATTTTAACATTTTTAATATTAATAATTAGTGGGGGGATTATTCAATTAATTGTTTAATATGAATCTTTTTAATGTCTTATTGTTAATAACTATATTGTTTTTTATTCTTCTTTTGATTAAATCAGTTTTTAAGAAAAATAAAATTTGTGTAATCTGTGCCAGTGTTTTTATATCATGGGTTTTTTTCCTGATATTATATTGGAAAGGAAAATTTTTAGACAAAAC
>Ga0209541_10002677_pt1 | contig 33441 bp, 47 predicted proteins | sample RifCSPlowO2_01_FD_184027 | JGI IMG/M metagenome (GOLD analysis project Ga0209541, IMG submission 184027) | Groundwater microbial communities from Rifle, Colorado - Rifle CSP2_plank lowO2_0.1 (SPAdes) (version 2) | ecosystem: Environmental > Aquatic > Deep subsurface > Groundwater | place...
CCTGCCAATGCCCGGGTTTGCGCCGCTGATAATTCTTCAGGTTGCAATGGGAAGCATTATACTTCTCTACCTAGACGAAGTTGTTTCAAAATACGGAATCGGCTCGGGAATTGGAATGTTCATTGCGGGCGGAGTTTCAGCATCATTTTTCTGGCAGATTTTCAGGCCTCCGATTGTCAACCAGTTAAGGCCTGAGCTCTTGCAGGGCGGCTTAATAGTACAGTTTGTTTCAAGCTTAGGGGCAGGAGTAAACTTTTTGCTTTTCCTTCCCGTAATAGTTGCAATTGCAATTTTCCTGATAATTGTTTTTGCAGAGGGAATGCATGTAAACATTCCCATTACAATGGGGGTAAAGGGAACAGGAGGCAGGTTTCCAGTAAAACTGCTTTACATTTCAAACATTCCGGTTATACTTGCAGTTGCATTGTTTGCAAACTTACAGCTATGGGCTGGCATGACTGCAAAAATTCCCATAATAGGGACAATAATGGGCGGAATACAATGGGCTACCACAAGCCAGTACAACCTGTTTTACGACACAATAGTCAGGGTAATGGGAGAAGGATTCAACGGATTGGCTGCAATGGGCCCGCTGCTCCTGCAGGAATTTGTTTACGTAATTGTATTAGTAGTTGTCTGTGTAGTGTTCGGAATTTTCTGGGTGCAGATGGGAGGGCAGGGACCTGAGGCAGTTGCAAAGCAATTGCAGAGTTCCGGAATGTCTATCCCAGGATTTCGGAGAGATGAAAGAATAATCCAGAAAGTCCTTGAACGTTACATCCCTACAATAACAATTCTGGGAAGCATTTTTGTGGCGCTGCTTGCGGCATTCGGAGACATGTCTCTTGGGGGATTGTCATCGGGAACCGGAATACTGCTGACAGTGGGAATTGTTTACAGGTTGTATGAAGAACTTGCGCGCGAGCAGATGATTGCAATGCATCCCATACTCGGCAAGCTGTTCCAGTAAAATATAGGGAGGAGTTTTTTTGAATGAATTTAACGCAAAAAGCAATGGTTTAAATTGTTTTTCTTACAGGGTTTTTTTATTCAACCCTTTTTTGGTGAGCAATGCTCAAAAAGGCGGCAATAGGGCATCAAGGGGGTTGAATGTTCTATGCCATTGATTTCCCCTATTGTTGATATTGCATTGGTTTCCTTTGCCATGGCTATTGTATCGCAGATATTGCAGAGAAAATTAATCGACAGAAAAAAAATGAAGCAGTCACAGGAACAAATGAAAGCCATGCAGAAGCAGCTGAAAGAGCTCGCAAAACAGGACAATGAAAAGGCAAGGCAGGAATCCGCAAGAATACAGAACGAAATGCTCAAGTCAATGAACGAAAACATGAAGGGCAGCATGAAGCACATGGTTGTTTCCCTGCCGATTTTCTTCGTTGTATTCGCAGTAGCAGGCGGCCTTTACGGAGGGCAATTAGTGCATCTGCCTTTCCCGCTGCCTGTAGTGCACAGGGATTTCAGTTTTGAAATAACAGCGACAGTAAGCTGGCTCTGGTGGTACATTTATTGTTCATTGGCATTCAGCATAATATTTTCGATAATACTGAAAGCGGTTGACAAGGCAAAAATAAAAAAAGAAGAAAAAATTCTTGAAAAAAAGTGATTTTATTTTATGGCGCAGAAAAAGAAAAGCTTTTCAAAGAAAAAATACCTCCGGCACGGAAAAAAGCGCGGGGAAAAAATCCATTTGGTGAGGCGCAAGACTGCAAAGCAGAAATGCGGAATATGCAAAACCCCTTTGAGAGGAGTGAAGCACGGCGCGGACAAATCAGAACTGCACAAGCTCAGCAAAACACAGAGAAAGCCGAGCGCCCCCTTTGGAGGAATGCTCTGTTCCGAATGCAGGACAATTGTCGCAGAAGAAACAGCAAAAACAATTGCGGGAAAAAAAATTTTTGAAGTAGACCTGAGATACAGGCCTTTTGTAGAAATAACGCTGAAGAGGCTTTGAAAATGCCGGGCATTGAAATAGGGACAGTCTGCATAAAAACAAAGGGCAGGGAAGCCGGAAAAAAAGTAGTTGTGGTTGATTTCGACGGAAAATCCCAGTTCGCAGTAATAGACGGCCCGAAAATAAAGCGCAGAAAATGCAATTTAAGGCATTTGTTTCCCACAAAGGAAAAAATAGAAATAACAAAAAGCTCGGACAAAAGCAAAATAGTTGAACTCCTGAAATAAAAAAAAATTTAAAACGGTTTTGGCATGGAAAATGAAAAAAGATTCATTGTAAGAATTGCGGGCCGAGACCTTAACGGAAACCTGCCGATTTACATAGCGCTCAGCGGAATAAAGGGAATAAGCCACAGGATGGGAAGAAACATTGCGATTATTTTTGAAAAGGAAGCAAAAATTCCATTCGATTCGAAAATAGGAATCCTGCCTGAAAACCTTGACAAAACCCTTGAAGAAATAGTTTTGCATCCCGAAAAGCACGGCATACCTGTCTGGAGCCTGAACAGGAGAAGGGAATTCGAAACAGGGGAAAACAGGCACATTGTAATGGCAGACCTTGATTTTACACTCAGGAAAGACATCCAGAGAATGAACGAAATAAAATCCTACAAGGGATTGAGGCACAGCTGGGGCCTTCCCGTCAGGGGACAGAGGACAAAGAGCACCCACAGGGGAAAAGGGCCTGTAGTAGGAGTGCAGAAGAAAGACGCAAAGAAAGCACTGGCACCCGCGGGAAAAGGAGAAAAGAAAGAGGAAAAAAAGAAATAGCATTTAAAAAAAGTGATTGAATGGGCGACATTAAAAAAACAAAAAGGCATTTCGACAAGCCGAAAAAGCGCTGGGACAAGGCGAGGATAGAGACAGAGCGCGAGGTAAAGAAAAAAATGGGCCTGAAAAACAAGCGCGAACTCTGGAGAACAGAAACATTTTTGAAAAACAAAAAGAAAGAGGCAAGGGCACTGCTTGCGCTTGACCTTGAAAAAAGAATCAAGCGGGAAAAAGAGCTCATTGATTCTGTTGCAAAATACGGGCTTTTGAGCGAAAGCGCGACAATAGACGACATGCTCAGCCTTTCGACTGAAAGCATTCTTGAAAGAAGGCTCCAGACAATTGCATGGAGAAAAGGGCTCGCAGGCACAATGAAACAGGCAAGGCAGTTCATTGTCCACGGGCATATTGCAATCAACGGAAAAAAAACAAGCATTCCGGGATACCTTGTTAAAAAAAGCGAGGAAGAAAAAATCGATTATTACGGAACTCCGATGGTTGTACAGGAAAAAAAGAAAAAGGAAATCAAAAAAGAGCCGACGGAAAAAGACAAGCTGAAAAAGGATTTCGAGGAAGCAAAGCCCGAAGGCGCGGAAGCAGAAAGCGCGGAAGAAACAGCCAAGGAAGAAATTGAAAATATTGAAGAAAAAGAAGCCACAGAGGAAAATTCTGAAGAAGCCGAAGAAGAGGCTGTTGAAGAAGAAAAGGATTCTGAATAAGGATGGGTTTAAATGGGAAAACACGGAATAATCCATATTTTTGCATCTCACAACAATACAATTGTCCTGCTCACTGATATAACTGGAGCGGAAACAATTGCAAAATGCACTGGCGGAATGGTTGTAAAGGCGCAGCACAAGGAAGGCAGCCCATATGCGGCAATGAAAGTAGCGGAAATAGTAGCTGAAAAAGCAAGGGAAAGGGAAATATCAGAAGTCGATGTAAAAGTAAGGGGACAGGGCGGAAATAAATCAAACATGCCTGGCCCAGGCGCAGAAGCCGCAATAAGAAGCCTCACAAGAAACGGGCTTTTCATAAGAAGCATTGAAAACGTTACACCGATTCCGCACGACGGATGCAGGAAAAAAAAGAGATACAGGGGCAAAAAGAAATAATTATGATTAAGAATTTTGGAAAGTGGTTTTTATGGCTGTTACAATAAAAAAAATTTCGGAAAAGGGAAGCACTGAAAAGTTTTTAGTGAAGGGCGCCTCGATTGCGCTTATGAATTCCATAAGGAGAAGCATTCTTGAAGACGTGCCGTGCCTCGCAATAGAGGACGTTACAATCTATGAAAACGATTCTGTAATGTTCGACGAATTCCTTGCGCACAGGCTCGGAATGCTGCCCGTCAAAACAGATTTCAAGGGATACAAAAAAGGCGACACTGTAAAATTAGTGCTTGAAAAGGAAGGCCCCTGCACAGTATACAGCAAGGACATAAAAAGCACTGATCCAAAGATTGATATTTCAGACAAAAAAATTCCCATTGTAAAGCTCGGAAAAGGCCAGTCAATAAAAATAGAAATGGACGCTGCAATGCACTCGGGAAAAGAACACGCAAAATGGCAGCCCGCTGTTGTGGCATACCAGGAAGTGGCTTCCCTTGAATGCACAAAGGACTGCAACGAATGCGAGGAATGCATAAAGACATGCCCGCAGAACATACTTGAAATAAAGGCGAAAAAAATAACAATGACAGACCCTTATGCCTGCATTCTCTGCAAGGCATGCGAAGAAGCCTGCAAAACAGACGCATTGAAAATAACTGTAGAGCCCGACACTTATGTTTTTACAATCGAAACACAGGGAATGCTTGAATCAAAGGAATGCTTCCTTGGCGCAACAGGCTCGCTGAAAAACAAGGCAAAGGAATTTGAAAAATTATTATCAAAAATAGAATAAGGAAGGCAAAAAAAAACGCAGGGGTTCCGGAGCGGTCAAACGGACGGGACTTAAGAAGCCTTTTCTTGGAAAGAAAAGCCTTGGGAAAAGAACAATTTGCTTCGCAAATTGAACCGCTTTCCAAAGCATTTCCCGAAAGAGAAAAGTATTGAAAAAAAAACGAGGTTGAATAGTTTATAATATTAAAAAATTGAGCAATCCCGTGGCTTAGTGCCTTCGGGGGTTCGAATCCTCCCCCCTGCACTGCGGTTTCCTTCCTTGAAGGGAAAAAAAAATCGGGAAAAACAAAAAAAAGTGGTTTTGAATGAAAACAACAGGCCCAAAAAAACTTGAAACAATAAAAACAATTGCAGCGCTTGAAAGGCATTACAGGAAAACAAAGCAGGCAATCTGGCTTGATATTGCGGAAAGGCTGAAAAAGCCGAGCAGGCAGCGCGCCTCGATAAATCTCTGGAAACTTGAAAAGCTTTGTGAAATATTCGACAAAAAAACTCTTATAGTGCCGGGAAAAATTTTGGGCTTCGGAGAAATCACAAAGCATGTTACAGTAATAGCGCTCGAATACAGCGCTGACGCAAAGAAAAAAATTTCCGAAAAGGGAAAGGCACTTACAATACTTGAAGCGCTCGCAGGAAAGCACGAGCCGAAAAATCTTGTAATAGTGAAATAAAAAAAAAGTGGTTTTATGGAAAAAATCCTGATCGACGCTGAAAACCTTGTTTTCGGAAGAGTCGCAAGCATTGCAGCGCAGAAAGCTCTCCAGGGAACAGAGGTAAATATTGTCAATTCGGAAAAAACAATCCTTTCAGGAACAAAAGAATTCGTTTTAAAAAAATTCAGGCGCTGGATTAATATGAGGGGAAAGGGAAATCCCGAAAAAGGCCCTCAATACAGCAGAATGCCTGACAAAATCCTGCGCACAGCGATAAGAAAAATGCTCCCAAAAACAACACGCGGGGAAAAAGCGCTTGAAAGAGTAAAAGTTTTTATAGGCTTTCCTGAAGAATTTAAAAAACAGGCAACGGCGGAAATGCAGGCGGCAGTTCCCAAAAACCTGCAGAAAAGCGTTGTGCTCGGCGAAGCATGCAGGCTTCTGGGCGCGCGGTGGTAAAAATGGCGAAGAAAAAAAGAAAAAAGGTTAAAACAGGGATTAACGTAAAGGCCAAGAAGAAAGAGGCAGTTGTCCGCGCAGTCATAAGAAAAGGCACTGGAAAAATAAGGATAAACAAAATTTTAATGGAAAATTATTATTCAAATTACGTCAAGGAATTCGTTGAAGAGCCGCTTTTGATTTCCGGCGGAATAGCAAAAAGCGTTGACATTGACATCCGCGCAGCAGGCGGGGGATTCATGGGGCAGGCAGTCGCGACAAGGACTGCAATTGCAAAGGCGCTTGACGAATATTTCGACGACGAAAAACTGAGAAAGGTTTTTTTGGCTTACGACAGGTTATTGCTTGTGGACGACCCAAGAAGAAAGGAAGCAAAAAAGCCCTTGGGAACAGGAGCAAGAAAGCACAAGCAGAAAAGCAAGAGATAAAGAAAAAAATTTCAGGGTGGTTTTTTTATGATGATACCGGTAAGATGCTTTTCCTGCGGAAAAGTAGTTGCGGGCTATTACGAGGAATTTGAAAAAAAAGTAAAGGCGGGGGAGTCCCCTGAAAAAGTCCTGGACGAGCTCGGAGTAACGAGATACTGCTGCAGGAGAATGATACTGACTCACGTTGATTTGATAGACGAAATAATGAAATACCAGACAAAGTAGGGAAATTTAAAAGTGTTTTTTATGGAAGAAAAAAATCTGCTCGCGCTCGAAAGATACCTGAAAACAGGCTCGCACATAGGCACAAGATTCAAGACAGGGGACATGCAGAGATATATTTTCAAGGTAAGAAAAGACGCATTGAAAGTGCTCGACGTTGAAACAATAGACGCGCGCCTCAAGATTGCCGCAAAATTCCTTGACAATTACGAGCTTCCGAGAATAGTCGCTGTCTCGAGAAAAACCTACGGGCACAACGCAGTGAAAAAATTTGCGGAAGCAACAGGCGCAAAAGCAATGACAGGAAGATTTTTGCCCGGAAGTTTTACAAACCCCAAGGCAAGGGCATTCAGCGAAAACTCAGTTCTCCTTGTAACAGACCCCGAGTATGACAAGCAGCCCATAAAAGAGGCCGCAAGAGTAAGAATGCCGGTAGTCGCGCTCTGTTCAACGAACAATTACCTTGAAAACATTGATCTTGTAATTCCGATAAACAACAAGGGAAGAAAAAGCATTGCGCTCGCATACTGGCTGCTTGCAAAAGAACTCTTAAAATTAAAAGGGCTTATTAAAAAAGACGAGGATTTCTCAATGACTCCGGAAGAATTCGAATACCAGCTCAAGGCCGGAGAAGAAGAAAGGCAGCTCGAAGAAAAGCCTATGAGAATGAAAATCCGCGGAAAAATGCCTCGCAGAAACACAAACAGAAGGCCCATGCAGAGAAGGCAAAGCAGCTATTAAGGCGCCTTATTTTTCTTATGAATTTGCGGGAAAGCTCTGTTGCGGGAATGTTTTATCCGAAGCAGAAAAATGTTTTGGAAAAACAATTAACTGATTTTTTTAAAGGGCTGAAAAAAGAAAGCAAAACAAGCGCAGTCATTGCCCCGCACGCGGGCTATGAATACTCGGGAAAAACCGCGGCTGTTTCCTTCAATGCGCTTGCAAAGGCAAAAACATTCATTCTTCTGGGGCCGAATCATACAGGGCTTGGAAGCGCAATTTCAATCAGCAATGCGGATTGCTGGGAAACTCCGCTCGGAAAAATTGAAGTTGATTCAGAAACAAGGAAAAAATTACTGGAAAAACTCTCGCTTGAAGCCGATGACTTGGCGCATCTGCAGGAGCACAGCATTGAAGTCCAGCTTCCGTTTCTGCAGTTTCTTTTTTCAGGCTTCAAAATAGTTCCGATTTCAATAATGGCAACAAATTTTTCAAAACTAATTGAATTGGGAAACTCGCTTGCAGAAATCTGCAAAGAAGAAAACGTTTCAATAATCGCGTCATCTGATTTCAGCCATTTTCTGCCATTAGAAAACGCAAGGGAAAAGGATTTGGATGCAATTTCCTTCATTGAAAAGCTCGACATCAAAGGCTTTTATGGCAGGGTAATGGAAAAGCGCCTGAGCATTTGCGGATTCGCGCCAATAACAGCACTGATGCAGTACTGCAGGCAAAAAGCATTCAAAAAAGCCCGCTTGTTGAAATATGATTCAAGCGCGACAGCCACGAAAGACACTGGAAATGTGGTTGGATATGCCGCAATAAGCTTTGAAAAATAAAACAGGAAAAAAGCGTTTTAATCAATTAACTATTCAAGGTAAATTTAAATAGGTGAAGGTGTATTTATAAATATATTAAAGGGAAAAATTGTTTCCTGAAAAAAAGGGTTGGTGCAAGTGAATTCCGCTGAACTAAACGGGCTGCTTTCAAGCTTAGGCCTTACTGAATACGAGAGCAAAACTCTTTCTACTTTGTTCACTCTCGGAGAATCCGAAGCGCCCGAATTAAGCAGGCTTGCGCAGGTTCCGAAAACGCGGGTTTACGATGTCCTTGAAAAGCTTGTGGAAAAAAACCTTGTAATAGAAATCCACGGCCGCCCCAAAACATACAGGGTAATGAATGCCCACGAAGTCCTTGATTCTCTTATCAATGAAAGGAAAAAAGATTTGTCAGCGCTTGAAAGCCAGGTAACTGAAATGAAAACCGCTCTGCTCAACACTGGAAAATCAAAGCAGGAGGCAAAATCAGAATCAGTGATAAAAGTAAAGGACAAGCACGACTTTGAAAGAATTCTTGCGCAGGAACTCGAAAAGGCGGAAGACACAATTGTCGGATTCACGGAAATTTCCGACAAGCACAATGCGCTGCGCGAGGCAATAGAAAAGGCGAAAACAAAAAACGTTGCAATAAGATTATTGAACAGCTTTTCAAGCGATGCCCTGAAAAAAAGCGTGAAGGAACTGAAACAGTTTGAACACGGGTTGAACGCATTCGTAATAGACGACAAAAAAGTCGTTCTCGCTTTGAGCGATTTCAAAAGGGAAAAACCCGAATACCATTTCACTATCTGGCATGACAACAGGCCCATGGCAAACGCGCTGAAGCACTATTTCGACAAAATCTGGGCGCACGGAAAATAAAACAAAAAAGCTTGCAGTTTTAAAAAATTCTTCTTCAGGGGCATGGCAGGCAAAAAGGTTTTTTTTATGGAAAACATAAAACAGGACGCTTACAGATACGCAGTAAAAAACGCCTTTTTCCACAAAGGAAAGGCTGAAGCAGGCGCGGTTGTGGGAAAAATAATTGCGCTTCATCCCGAAATCGAAATAAAAAAAGCAATGCCCGAAATTCTCGAAGCAGTAAAAAAAGTAAACTCAATGAAGCCTGCGGAAATAGAAAGCGAATATAAAAAATTTGAAGAAGGCTATGAATTAAAGCCAAAGGAAAAGGAAGAAGGACTTCCAAAGCTGGAGTTTGCGGAAAAAGGCGGAAAAGTAATCACAAGATACTCGCCGAACCCTTCAGGAGCAATGCATCTCGGGCACGCGCGCCAGTCTATTTTGAACCATGACCTTGCAAAAAAATACAAGGGAAAATTCCTGCTCAGGTTTGATGACACAGATCCCAAAATAAAAATCCCGCTTGAAAAAGGCGAGGAAATGATTTTAGAGGACTTGAAATGGTTAAGCATAAAACCCGATTCAGTTGCAAGGGCATCTGACAGGTTTGAAACATATTACAAGCACATGAAAAAGGCAATTGAAATGCAGAAGGCATATGTCTGCACCTGCAACAACGAGGAATGGAAAAAGAAAAAGGCGGAAGGAATTGCCTGTGAGTGCAGGGGCCTGGAAAAAAAAGAGCAATTGAAAAGATTCGAAAAAATGCTCAAGCATGAATACAAAGAAGAAGAGGCAGTCCTGCGCATAAAAACAGATTTGCAGCATAAGGACCCGAGCATACGAGACTGGTGGGCTGCAAAAATAGTGGATAACCCCTTGCATCCCAAGGTAAAAAACAGGCATTTATGGCCGAGCTATAATTTTGCTTCCGCAATAGACGACCATGAAATGGGAATAACACTGATTATCCGCGGGCAGGAGCATTCGCAGAACACTGAAAAGCAGAAATATCTGTACAGTTATTTCGGATGGGAATACCCGTACGCCATTCATACAGGAAGAGTGAAAAGCGACATCGGGGCTTTGAGCAAGAGCAAAATAAACGAGCTAATGAAACAAAAGGGATTTCTCGGATTTTCGGATCCAAGGCTCGGAACTTTATCTGCTTTGAGAAGGCGCGGGTTTCAGCCAGAGACAATCAGGGAGGCAATAATTGAAATCGGCGCTAAAACAAACGACACTACTATTGAATTCAACAAGCTTGCGGATCTGAACAGGAAAATTGTTACGGGCTCTGAAAGAATAACCTTTTTGAAAGAGCCCATGCGGCTTGATGTGAGCTTTGCAGTTGAAACAATTGCGGAAATAGAGGGCAAAAAGTTTTCACTGAAAAAAGGCACACAGATTTTTTTGGTTGACAGGAAAGAAATTGAAAAAATAGGCATTGGAAAAAGCGCGCGCATCCGCAACGCTTACAATGTGCGCATAGTGAAAAAGGACTCTTTGCAGGTTTTTGCAGAATGCACTGGAAAAAGCCTCGGGGAAATGCCTGTAATCCACTGGCTCCTGAAAGAGCAGAGCTCTGATTTGGAAATCTGGACTCCGGAAGGAATGATTGCAGGGCTTGCAGACAACAGAATTCTTGGCAAGAAGGCGGGGGAGATTGTTTACCTTGAAAAATTCGGCTATTGCAGGATTGACTCTGCAAAAGGAAACAAGGCAGTATTGTTCTGGGCGCATTCGTAACTTTGCCTTAAAAGTTTGGCAATACGAATATGCTTTTATATTCCTGCAAACACTATTTTTTAGGTGTGAAAAATGGAAACAACAGTAACAATGGAAACTATTTACAAAGAATTGAAAAGCCTCAAGAATGACCTGGAAATAGTCAAAAGCGCCCTTATTCCCGAGGAAAAGGTTTCAGCCAAAGAGCTTGGCGAAATAAGAAAAATAAAAAAGGAAATGCAAGCCGGCAAAGAAAAATCCTTTAACGAAATTTTCTGCAAATAAAGGCGCCTGGTGAAAAAATTGCCAAGAGGAAAATCATGGCAAAACCGAGTTTTTCCAAACAAGCGGAAAACATCAAAGCCTTATCCCTGGAATCCTGGCACACACAAAACACAGTCAGTTGTGCCGGATGATCCTCGGCTTGCACAAAAACTCGGCATTAATCCGAATGAAAAGGTTCTTGTTTTTGCAGGAGGCGCGGGAGACTGGGCAAACGCATTAGCACAATTCTGCAAAGTCCATTATACTGATGTAAGCCATGCAATGACAAGATTTGTGGAAACCCAGAAAAAAGGCGGCATAAAATCTTTCCGTTCAAGGCCTGCAGAACTCCTGATTCGAAGGCCGAATTTGTACGACTGGAGCTTTTCATACGAACCAATCCCTTTGGGAGACAGAATTGAACTGGTTTTAGTCAGAAGCCTGTTGAACAGGAAAGGATGCAAAATTGCAGAAGGCAGCGTCCTTGGGCACACCCCCTTGTTCATATCTCATATGCACTCGGTTGCACGAATATACGGAGCCAAAGTTTCCAGCAGCATAACAACTGTGCGTGAGGCAGGCGGACGGATGCGCAGTGTAGCAGTCAGCACTCTGGAAACAAACCAGCCTGCACGAAAAAGAGCGCAGACAGATTTGGCAGTATTTGAACTGTTAAACAGCCTGGCAAAAAGGAAAAAAAGCATTTCAAAAGCAGAGGCCTGCAGCAAGCTTCATGTTACGGAAAAAGAACTGGAAAAAAGCCTGAAGAGAATAGACCAGCTTGAAAAACTGTCAACAGGCAGGGCATTCCACGGATTTTCAACACGCGCGGAAAACCAGAAACAATATCTGCACGATTGAATCAGGGATTTGAAGAGGAATTTTTAAAGCGAAAATTTGAAAAAAATCCTGCGCTGCCCGCTAAACAAAAGCAAAAAAGAACGGAGTTTTACAGGCAAAAATTTTCAGGCAATAAGCTCGAATTTTTATCAGACCTGCAAAGTTTTTTATTAAAATCGGCAGAATATTATTTAGGTGAATCCTATGAAGGGCGCAAAAGTAAAAACCTTTGATGTCATTATTGAAAAAGACGAGGACGGCTGGTTTATTGCAGATGCCCCCGCTTTGCAGGCGTGCCATACCCAGGGCAAAACAAAAAAAGAGGTTTTGGCGAATATTAAGGAGGCAATAGAATTATGCCTGGAAGTTGAAGAAGAAAAGAAAAGCAGGCAAAAAACCGGTTTTGTTTCTGTCGAAAAGGTTTCAGTATATGCCTAATTCTGTCAAACTCCGCAGGGTTCTGAACGCCCTGCACAAGCTCGGATTCAGGGAAATAAGGCAAAAAGGCTCGCATGTTTTCTTTGAACACGCGGATGGCAGAACAACCCTGGTGCCAATGCACAAAGAAATCAAAATAAAACTGCTGACAAAAATAATCAAGCAGGACCTGAAAATGGAAAAAGAAGAGTTCTTCAAAATGCTCGGATAAAGCCTTTTGCATTTGTTGCTTTCGGCTGTTCCAAGTAGCTTTTTAAACATTCGCAGGGCATATTTTATTATAGAAAATAAAGATTTTGTTCTACATAACAGGAAATAAATTTGCTTGTTTTTCACCGATGAAAAATGAAGCGCTGCCCAAAGCCAGTGGCTTTTGGCAGTTCAGCGCTTATGGAGGTGTGCAAAATGGCGCTTGCAAAGTTCTCAGTACCTGAAAGATTAGTCCAGCAGGAATTAGCCCTGCTTGAAAAAGTAAAGAAAAGAGGCAAGGTCCGCATTGGGGTAAATGAAGTAACAAAGGCTGTTGAAAGAGGAGAGGCTAAATTCGTCCTGATTGCAGAGGATGTTTCTCCGGCAGAAATAGTAATGCATCTTCCTTTGATCTGCGAGGAAAAGAAAATCCCTTTTTCTTTTGTAAAGACAAAAAAAGACCTCGGGGAAAAATGCGGAATAGCAGTTGGAACTGCGGCAGTCGCAATAACAGACGAGGGCGACTCGAAGAAAGAACTCGCTGAAATCATAAAGGCAGTCAGCGAACTCAAAAAGTAAGGTGGACAAAAAATGGAAAGAGGAACTCCGGCAGAAGTAGTAGAGGTTTTGAAGAGGACTGGCGTCCACGGCGAAATAGTGCAGATAATGTGCAGGATTCTGGACGGGCAGGAAAAGGGAAGAGTAAAAAGAAGGAATGTAAAGGGCAACATCCAGAAAGGCGACGTCGTAATGCTTTTGAGCACTGAAAGGGAAGCAAAGGAAATAAAGGCAAGATAAAAAAGGTGTTGAAAATGGCTAACTGTAATTTTTGCGGAACAGCCTTTTCTTGGAAAGAAAAGCCTGGTGAAAAGAACAATTTGCTGTCGCAAATTGGTTGCTGAAAAAGGTGGGGAAAAAATGGCTAACTGTAATTTTTGCGGAAAGGAAATAATGCCGGGCACAGGCACAATGTATGTGAAAAAAGAAGGCGCTGTTTTCTTTTTCTGCTCGAGAAAATGCAGGATGAACCTGATGAAACTGCACAGGAATCCCGCGAGAAAGAAATGGGCGCAGAAAGCGAAAAAAGCAGGGAAGTGATTCTCATGGAACAGACTCTTGTAATAATAAAGCCCGATGCAATGAACAGGGATTTGGCGGGAAGAGTGCTTTCAAGGTTCGAGGAAAAAGGCCTGAAAATTGTCGCAATGAAAATGGAGCTGCTTCAGCCTCCGAAGCTGAAAGAGCATTATGCGCATCTGAAGGAAAAGCCGTTTTACAATGAAATAATCAAATACATGTCGAGCATTCCAAGCATTCTGGTTGTCCTTGAAGGAAAGCAGGCAGTAGAGGTTGTAAGAAAAATGACGGGCCCCACACAGGGAAGAGACGCTCCCTCGGGAACAATCCGCGGGGATTTCAGCATGAGCAACCAGTCAAATCTTGTTCACGCTTCGGACAGCATTGAAACTGCAAAAAATGAAATTGAAAGGTTTTTCAAAAAAGAGGAAATTCATGAATATGTGAAAATGAATTTCGAATGGATTTATTCCTCGGAAGAAAAACTGAAAAAATAGGTGTGCAATTGAAGCTTAAAATAAAAAGGGTTGTTCCTGATGCAAAGCTGCCTGAATACGCGCATTCAACGGATGCGGGAATGGATTTGTTCAGCTGCGAAGACTGTAAAATAATGCCCGGAGAAATAAGGGCAGTAAGAACTGGAATTTCAATGGAAATTCCCGACGGGCATGCAGGATTGATATGGGACAAGAGCAGCCTGCCTGCACAGAACGGAATCCACAAAATGGCAGGAGTAATAGATTCAGGATACCGCGGAGAAATTCTCGTAGTGCTTGCAAACTTCGGAAAACAGGAGTTTGAAATAAAAAAGCACAGGAAAATAGCGCAGATGCTCATCCAGAAAATAGAAATAATGGAACTCGAGGAAACAGGCGAAGAGCTGGGCGCAACTGCAAGGGGAAACAAGGGCTTCGGTTCTACGGGAAAGTAAAAAATAAAAAAAAGTGTTTTTCATGATTGTAAGGCAGCCAATTGTAACAGTGCTCGGCCATGTAGACCACGGAAAAACAAAATTCCTTGACAACATCCGCGGAACTGCAATTGCGGAAAAAGAGGCGGGCGCAATAACACAGCACATCGGCGCAACAGAAGTCCCCGCGGAAATAATCGAAAAGGTTTCCGGAGATTTGATAAAAAAATTCGGGTTCCAGCTTGAAATTCCGGGACTGCTTTTCATTGATACGCCAGGACACGAGGCATTTACAAATCTGAGAAAACGCGGGGGAAGCATTGCAGACATAAGCGTGCTTGTCATAGACATTATGCAGGGAATGCAACCCCAGACTTTTGAGGCAATAGAAATCCTGAAAGGCTTCAAAGTGCCCTTCATTGTCGCAGCAAACAAGATTGATTTATTGCAGGGATATTTTTCAAAGGAAAAGGAATTTTCAAAAAACATTGGGCTGCAGACTGAAAAAACCCAGAAGCTTCTTGATGAAAAAATTTACGAGCTTCTCGGAAAGCTTTTTGAAAAAGGGCTTCAATCAGAAAGATTCGACAGGTGCACTGACTTCACAAAGCAGATTCCAATTGTGCCTACGAGCGCAAAAACAGGAGAGGGAATTCCGGAAGCGCTGATGCTTCTTACTGGATTAAGCCAGAGGTTTCTGAAAAAACAGTTAATGATTGATGAAAACGAAGCCGGAAAAGGGACAATCCTTGAAGTAAAGGAAGAAAGAGGGCTTGGAAAAACAATTGACATTATTTTATACACGGGAACTTTGAAAGTGAACGACAAAATTGTTTTCGGCGGAAGGCACAGCGTTGTGGAAACAAAAATCCGCGCGCTGTTAAAGCCGCCTGCGCTTTCCGAAATAGGGCAGGCAAACGAAAAATTCGTTTCCGCAAAAGAGGTTCATGCCGCGTGCGGAGTAAAAATCGCGGCTCCCGAACTTTCCGATGCTCTTGCAGGCGCGCCTATAATGGCTGTAAAAACAGGCAATGAAAAAGACATTATTGCAAAGGAAATTTCCGAAGTGAAAATAGAAACAGGAACAGACGGGGCAATACTCAAGGCGGATACTCTCGGAGCGCTTGAAGCGCTTGTGTTATTGCTGAAAAAACAGAACCTTGTCCCGAAACTTGCAGACATAGGAGATGTTACGAGAAGCGACATAATGGAGGCGCTCGCAGTAAAGGAAAAAAAACCATTTGAAGCAGTTGTTTTCGCATTCAATGTGAACACTGAGCCCGCAGCGCTTGAAGAGGCAAAAAAAAGGGAAATTCCAGTCTTCAAAGGGAATGTTATTTACAAGGTAATAGAGGATTATTCGGAATGGCTGAAACAGCAGAAGGAAGCCGAGAGGAAAAAAGTCCTTGATTCGGTCGTATTGCCAGTAAGAATTATTTTCCTGAAACAGTTTGTTTTCAGGAACAGCGAACCCGCGATTTTCGGGGTGAAAATCCTTGAAGGAAGGCTCAGGTCAGGGGCCGAATTAATGAACAAAAAAGGAGAAACAATAGGAAGGCTTGATGCAATACAGGCGCAGAACGAATCCGTAAAAGAAGCAAAGAAAAACCAGGAAGTCTCTATTTCAGTGAAGGGAGCAGTAATAGGAAGAAACCTCAAGCCCGGAGAAGAGCTTTTTTCTTTTATACCGAAAAGAAACTTTTCAGAATTCGCGCAGTTAAAGGATTTTTTATCGCAGGAAGAATTCGAACTCATTGACTTTATACAAAAAATTGAAAAACAAAAAGGGGAGATTGCATGAACATAGTTATTTCGGAACCAAAAAGCGGAAAAAGCGCAAACAAAAAAACAGAGGAAAGCGTTTTCCTGAACAGGAAAATAGGCGAGGAAGTAAGCCTCGACACAATCGGGCTGCCGGGATTCAAGGCAAAAATTACGGGCGGAAGCGACAAACAGGGATTTCCAATGAAGCCCTCAATGCAGGGAGCATCGAGAAAAAAAGTCCTGCTGAAAAAGGGAGTAGGATACAGGCCGAAAACAAAAGGCGCCATAAAAAGAAAAAGCGTGCGCGGAAACACCGTAAGCATTGAAACACAGCAGATAAACCTTGCAATAACACAGGCAGGGGAAATGCAGCTGTTCGAACAATTGATTCCAAAGGAAAAGGTCGAAGAAAAAAAGGAAACAGTAAAGGAACAAATGGTAAAGGAATCGCTTTCACACGTGGGAGACACTGAATTCGCAGAAGAGGCCAGAAAAATAAAGCAGAAAGCAAAGAGATAATTGGAAAGTGAAAAAAATTGGGCGCAAAAAAAAATCCTGAAAAAACCGCAAAGAACGCGGAAGAAAAAAACAGCCACGCCCATGCAAAAAGCCATGAAGAAAAAGAAATGCACGCGAAAGCACATGCGGAAGAAAAGCCCACAGCTGAACAGGCAGTAATAAACATCGGAATGGTTGGGCATGTAGACCATGGAAAAACCTCGCTGACGCAGGCACTCACGGGAAAATGGACCGAGACACACAGCGAAGAGCTCAAAAGGGGAATTTCAATAAGGCTTGGATATGCGGATACAACATTTTACAAATGTCCAAATTGCAGGGGAAGCGAGGCATATTCAAGCAAATCAATCTGTCCTAACTGCGGCTCCAAAACAGAAAAACTGCGCACAATAAGCATTGTGGATGCGCCGGGGCATGAAACTCTGCTCACTACAATGCTGAGCGGCGCTGCACTGATGCAGGGCGCAATTTTGGTAATTGCTGCAAACGAAAAATGCCCGCAGCCCCAGACAACGGAACATTTAATGGCTTTGAAAATATCCGGAATAAAAAATCTTGTGGTTGCGCAGAACAAAATAGATTTGGCAGACAAAAAACAGGCGCTTGAAAACTTTGTACAGATAAAGGAATTCCTGAAAGCAAACGGCTTTGAAAACATTCCAATAATTCCCGTTGCCGCACATTTAGGAACAAACCTGGATTTGTTAATAGAAGCAATAGAACAGCACATTCCAACCCCTAAATTCGACCTGGAAAAGCCCTTCAAATTGTTCTGCATAAGAAGCTTTGATGTAAACAAGCCTGGCACAAAAATTTCAGAGCTGAAAGGCGGGGTAATTGGCGGCTCGGTAATACAGGGAAAAATAAAAATCGGGGACAAAATAGAAATAGGGCCGGGATTTGAAGGAAAACCGCTGCAGACAACAATAAAAAGCCTGAGCTGCGCACAGGGTTCCCTGCAGGAAGCAAGGCCCGGAGGCCTGATTGGAATAGGCACAATGTTAGACCCAAGCTTAACCCAGAACGACAGAATGAAGGGGCAGATTGTTTCTCTCCCCGGGATAATGCCCATGCCCACAAAAAAGCTCTTTTTGAAAATAAATTTTTTGGAGCGCTTTGTAACAAGCATTGAAAAAAAACTTAAAACAAACGATGTGCTTGTGCTTACAATAGGCGCAATGACTTCCCTCGGAACAGTGCTCAAGGAAAAGGGCAATACTGCGGAAATAGATTTGAGAGTTCCCGCAACAATAGAAAAAGCCGAAAAAATCGCAGTAAGCAGGAAAGAGGCGGGAAGATGGCGCCTCATAGGATACGCTGTTGCGGAATAAAAAAACAGCTTTTTGAAGCGCTCGCCTTGCAAGGCTCGCTTTCAAAAACCTGGGAAAAAATAAAAAAAAAGTGTTTTAATGGAGCAAAAAAAAACAATTGCATTCGACACAAACATGATTCTTGCCGCAGCGCAGTTCAAAACAGATGTTTTCGCGCAGGCAAGGGAAATTTTCGGAAAAAAAATTGTTTTTGCAGTCCCAGAAAAAGTTTTTGAGGAACTTGAAAATTTGGGCAAAAAAAATTCAAAAATGAAAAAAACAGTTTCACTCGCACTTGAAATAATGAAAAAAAACAAAATAAAAAAAATAAAATCACAGGGAGAAAACACTGATGCGAGCCTTGAAAAGCTTGCTGCACAAGGCATAATAATAGCAACGAACGACAAAATCCTTAGAAAAAAAATAAAAGCGTTTGGCAGCCATATTTACCTGAAACAAAACAGGATAATTGCAGTGGAATAGGAAAAGCGCGGAAAAAATAAAAAATAAATTAAAAATTTTTAAAAACAATTATGAAAAAAATTCTGTGGGTGAGTCAATGTATTATTTGGTGAAAATAAAGGAAAAAGTGCGGGTTCCGCCTAAGGAATTCTCGGAAAAACTGGACAAAACAATCCTGCAGATAGTGCAGCAGGAATACGAAGGCCTTATCGATGAAGACATAGGGCTTATAGTGGCAGTAATTGAAATAGACAATGTGGGGCAGGGAAAAGTAATTCCGGGCGATGGCGCTGCATACTTTGAAACAGAGCTCGAAATGCTTGTATTCAAGCCTCTCATGCAGGAAGTCGTTGAAGGATTTGTATCAGAGATAACTGAATTCGGGGCATTTGTAAGATTCTGCCCGATTGATGGTTTGGTGCATGTAAGCCAGATACTTGACGATTACATAAATTACGATGCCAAAATGCCGGGCTTTGTGGCAAAAAAAACAAAGGCAAAGCTCGGGATAAACGACAATGTGCTTGCGCGCATAGTCACTGTTTCGCTTAAGGGAAATGTCCAGAACTCAAAAATAGGCCTGACAATGAGGCAGCCGTTCCTGGGAAAGGAAGAATGGCAGAGAATAAGCGAAAAAGCCGCAAAGGAAAAGCCGATGCAGAAAAAAGAAAAATCAAAAATGGAAAAATTTTCAAAAGAGAAACGGGAATAAAAACTGAAAAAGAGTGATGAAAAAATGGCAAAGGAAAAAGCCTGCAGGAACTGCAAGCTTGTTGTGGAAGACTCGAAGGAATGCCCGCTGTGCAAGGGAACAGCATTCACAACATTCTGGCAGGGATATGTAATGATAATAGACCCTGAAAAAAGCGAAATTGCAAAGCACAAGGGCATAACAGCGCCGGGAAAATACGCTCTGCGCCTGAGCAGATAAGTTTTCGAAGCGCCAACAAATTCGCTTTCGCGGCAAAAAACAGAAAATAAAATATTTGCGGAATGAAAAACAAGGTGAAAAAATGGATGTCAAAATAACCCACAAAACAAAAAACCACAGCTTACAGAGGGAAGAAATTACTTTCACGGCAAAGGCGGAAAAAGCCACTCCTAAAAGAGTCGAACTAAGGGAAAAAATAGCTGCACTTCACGGGGCAAAACCTGAGGCAGTGATAATAGGAAAAATAGAGACAAGATTCGGCGCGCACGAAATTTCAGGGACAGCGATCATATACGAAAACCCGGAATTAGTGCAGAAAACAGAATTGCTGCATCTCATTGAAAAAAGCGCGGGCATAAAAAGAGTAAAAAAGGAAAAAACAAAGGAAGCCCCGAAAAAAGAGGCAAAAAAATAAGCGAGTGATTTTTTATGGCTGAAGAAAAAGAAAAAAAACCAAAGGCAAAAGAAGCGGGAAAAAAGAAAAAAAGCAAGTCAATGCTTTTCGAAATAACAGGCGACAGTGTAAAGCGCAAAAACCGCGCCTGCCCCAAATGCGGGCAGGGAATTTTCATGGCGGGGCACAAGAACAGGTTTGCATGCGGAAAATGCGGCTACACTGAGTGGAGAAAATGAGCTCGCTTTTATTCAATTTCCTTTTCGATTTTTTTTTGTTCTGCTTCCCAGTCCTTTTCATTGCAAGGAACAAAAAAAAATTCGAACTGAAAAAAATCCTCGCGGAATTGGGGATAAAAAACCCCGCGCCCGGATTTTTTTTCAAAAAAACAACAATCCTGTTTCTCCAGCTGTTCGCTGTTTCAATTGCCCTGTCAATAGCCTTTTTTGCAATAGGCTTCAATGACACGCAGAGCGTTTTCGAGGCAATAAGCGCAATAAAAATGCAGAACATTTTCCTGCTGTTCTACCTTCTTTTTGTAAGGGTTGCGGGCGAAGAAGTTTTCTTCCGTGGATTTTTAACAGCAAAAATAGGCATTATACCCAGCTCCGCACTGTTCGGGCTGGCGCATGTTTTTTACGGCTCAATAGCGGAAGTGATTGGCGCGTTTTTTTTAGGGCTTATACTTTCAAGGGCATTCGTGAAAAACAAAAATCTTATGCCGAACATATTCGCGCATATATTTTACAATTTTTTCGTGCTTATACTTGCTTTCTCATTTGGGGCGTGAAAAAAATGGAAACAATTATAATCAAGCTGGGGAAAAAAAACTCTGCACAGGCGCTCAGGGAAGCTGTTCAGGTTCTTGAAAAAGGCGGAATAATAATTTTTCCCACTGAAACAAGCTACGGGGTTGGAGCTGATGCGCTGAATCAAAATGCGGTTGAAAAGGTGCATGAGGCAAAAAAACAGCCGCACGGCAAGCCGATAAGCGTTGTTGTTGCAGATTTGAAGCAGGCTGAACAAATTGCGGACATCAATGAAGAAGCAAAGGCGCTTGCAAAAAGATTTTTTCCCGGCCCATTGACAATTATTGCACCCGAGAAAAATGTCCCGAAAAACCTCACGCAGAACGGCATTGCATTCAGGGTTTCAAGCAACAAATTTGCAGGGGAATTATGCAGGGTTTTTGGAAAGCCTATTACTGCAACAAGCGCAAACATTCATGGGCAGGAACCTATTTTTTCTGGAAAGACAGCAATTGAAAAGTTTTCCGGAACAGCAGACCTTATTATTGACGCGGGAAAGCTTCCGCAAAAAAAAGCAAGCACTATTTACTGCACAATAAACCACAAAATCCTGCGCGAGGGAAAAATAACAAAAAAGCAGATTGAAAAAGCATTGGAGAAAGTGAAAAAATGATCTGCCTTGGCTTGGAGTCGACGGCCCATACCTTTGGAATTGGAATAATCGATTCAGACTGCAATATTCTTGCGAACGAGAAAAAAAGCTTTGTTTCGGATTCAGGGGGAATTCATCCGAGAGAGGCAGCGGATTTACACTATAAAAACGCCCGCCAGGTGCTTGAAAACGCGCTCCAGAAGGCAAAATTGTCGCTAAAAGACATTGATTTGATTAGTTTTTCACAGGGGCCTGGGCTTGGGCCCTGCCTTGCAGTGGGAGCAGTAGCGGCAAGGGCTCTCGCACTTGGAAACAAAAAGCCTTTGCTGGGGGTAAACCATTGCGTTGCGCATGTTGAAATCGCAAAAAAAATTACAAATGCAAAAAACGCGATCTTTCTTTATGCTTCAGGCGCGAATACGCAGATAATAGGCTATGAAAGCGGGAAATACCGGGTTTATGGGGAAACGCTTGACATTGGAATTGGAAACCTGCTTGATGCATTCGGCAGAAGCATCGGGCTTGGATTTCCCGCAGGACCGAAAATCGATGAAATGTATTTCCAGGCAAAAAACTATATCGAACTTCCTTATTCTGTAAAGGGAATGGACCTGGTTTTTTCAGGACTGCAGACTGCCGCACAGAGGCTTGTGGAAAAAGCAGACAAAACAGATTTGGCTTACAGCCTGATGCACACTGCTTTTGCAGAGCTTGCAGAAGTTTCTGAACGGGCATTGGCGCACACTGAAAAAAAAGAATTGGTTTTAACTGGCGGAGTTGCGGCAAGCAAGGCTCTCAGAAAAATGCTTTCAGAAATGTGCAATGCGCGCGGAGCGCAGCTTCTGGTGCCGCCTTTTGAAACATGCACTGACAGCGGATTATTGCCGGCTTGGCTGGGCATCGTAGAATATACAAGCGGGATAAGAATGAAAATTGAAGAAACCGGCATACGACCCAAGCAGCGCACTGATGATGTGGAAATAACCTGGGTTTAAGCATCAGTGGAAATCTGCTTCCAAAAGCGTCTTTAATATTAAAAGCGGATTCTAAGTATGCAAATAAACTCAGACTTCATACTTGTTCGGACAAAAGACGGATTCACAGTGCAAACTAAAAATTGCAAGAACTCCTTCTTGCTTAAGAGCACAGAATATTACGAAGAACTTGCCTGCTTAGTTGAAGCCTTGAAAGCCGAAGGCTGGTGGAACTCGGAAGGAAGAATCAGCATATCAAATAAAAGCCCGGAACTGATAAATTATTTTGAGAGATTATTTGCAGAACACAAAATAACCGCCCATAAAAATGCGCTGATAAAAATAAAAATTCCTCCTCTCTGGATTGAAAAAGAAAAAATACGCGTTGTCAAAAACGGAAACCTGAAGAAATTTCATTTTGGAAAAAACGGATTTACAAAAGAACTTGACACTGTTGTTTTCACTGACAAGGCAGAATCTGCAGAATATTTTTTGGAATATGAACAAGAGAAACTCGATTTTAAAACACTGGTTTCTGAAGAAGAGCTCTCCACAAATTCAAAAGATGCAAGAATTTATCTTGATGTTCGAGCGAGTAACAAAACATTTGTCAAGTTCGTTAACTTCGTGCTGAAAGAAAAGACAAATTCCCTTGAAATAAGGGTAAACGAAGAACTGAAAAAAGCAAGCCCTGAATTAGTCGCAAAAGTCTTCGGATGCCTTATTGACTGCGAAGGAAGCATACGCCACACAGGATTTACGCGATATGTTTACACGCGAATGAAAAACAGAGAATATCTTGAAGATTGGCATTGCCTATTGGAAAAAATGGGCATCAACTCGCGTATTGGAAAGGCAGACAAGGGGCTAACAGGCCTAACCATAACCTGCAACCAGAATTTTTCCAAACTTGAAAAACTCGGGTTTGTACTACGCCACAAAACTAAAAGACAACGATTCAAAGAAATTGTTGAAAGTTATAAAAGGCATCAATTAAGAAGAAACACAGCACTAGACATTTATTTGGCAAAAGTCAGGGAGAATCCGAACACAAGCGCGTTAGACTTGTCAAAAATAGTTAAAAAAGACAAGCGCACAGTATCGCATTATCTAAAGAGATTAACCGACAAAGGAAAAGTAAAAACCAGGGCAGTAGGGCAAAAATATCTTTACAGCAGTCTAGAAAATGCCGCAAAGGCATAAAACCGCGGCAGAGAACAGACAATGTGGAAATAACCTGGGCAAAAGAATAAAGCGAATCGCGGGGCATTATTAGGCAGTACAATAACAAAAAAGAAACGTTTAAAAATAATTTTTTGTAAGAAGTTTATAGGCTCATTGTTTTGGCATTAATTTGCCCGAATTCAGGGAATTGTTTATGATGAAAAAAGCAGAGATTGTTTTGCTGGTGGCACTGCTCGCAGTGACTTTTTCACTCGGGCTTTTTACAGCTGATTATTTCAGCGTGAGCAAGGCAACGGGATTGACGGGGCTTTCATTGACACAGCTGCCTGAAAAAACATATTCTGCCTCCATAGACATTGTTGCAGTAAATTCGCAGGACAATACGGGGGTTGTGAACACTGCCACTGTCGAGGTACAGCCGGGGCAGGGAAGAGTATTGTTTTCGCTTAATCCGTTTGTGGAACCAGATACACAGCAGTCTGCTGAAATAGCAAAAACAGTTGCAGAAATTTTTACAGGCACAAGCCTTTCGGATAAGGATGTTATTTATTCAATAGAAGCGGGAAATGCACAGCTTGTAGGCGGGCCGAGCGCGGGAGCAGCGCTAACTGCTGCAACAATTGCCGCAATAGAGCAGAAGCAGATCAAAAGCAATGTGGCAATAACAGGGACAATTAATGCAGACGGAAGCATTGGGCAGATAGGCGGAGTAATAGAAAAGCTGGGAGCAACAGCCCAAGTGGGAAAAACATTGTTTTTAGTCCCTAGAGGACAGAGCACCGCAACCTATTATGAGCCGCAGACAACAAGCGAACGGCGCGGAAATTACATTATCCAGAGGACAACATACATTACAAAAACTCTCGACCTTAACGATTACGCAAAACAGCAGGGCTGGAACATTGAAGTAAAGGAAGTAGCAAACATACAGGAAGCAGTGCAGTACCTGCTCGCATAAAACGCATTGAAAAAAGCTATTTTTTATTTCCTTGAATGCGTTTTTGCCTTGAGAATTTTTCTTTCCTGCCTGTAATCCGCTGTCTGCGAATAAAGCCAGTAAAAACCCGCAAGCACAAGGACTGCAATCAGTGCATTGATTACAGTTGTTTCAGGGGGAAAAATTCCCGCATTGCTCCAGGGAATCAATTCAAAATTCTGATCGAAAAACGCGGAAATAGAAACAAAAACAACAATCACAAACATCATTTCAATAATCAGGAGAGCGACTGCGCGCGAATCAGTTCTCGCATTGTGAATCTTCTGCCCCGCGGAAATCCTTACCTCGGACCAGGCATCCTGCTGTACGGAATAAAGCATTGGAAATCTTTTTTTAATCGCAAAAAAAACCAGCAGGAGCAAAACAAGCCCGAAAACAAAAAAAGAAACATCTAAAAGATTGGGGTTAAAGGAAAAAGAGTATTTCCCCTGTTCAAACACCTGAAAAACACTGAATCCGAGCATATTCAGCAAAGAAACAATCATCACTATTGCAAAAATTATTTCCATAAGGACAAGCAGGAAAAATGTTTTTCTTTCCCTGAATTCGTGCAGAGCCGCTTTCATGCAGAGATATAGGAACAAAGAAGTATAAAAAACATCCAGCAAGGCATCGCAAATTCAGAAAAAGCACAGGGGAAATTTTTGGCGAATTCAGATGCACAATAGTATTAAAAGTAACAAAGACACCAGTATTTTTATGAATTCGAAACAGGTTCCACGAAGGACCCGACCAGCGCGCAGGCATGTTTTAGGTGTTAAACCGGCTACTTTAATGCGTGGGCTTTCTCGCGACCTTTTGTATTCTGCACAGGGCAATAAGAGCGTGCAATTTATGCGTGAACTGGGCACGCAAAATTTGAACGTACTTCGCAGGTCAAAGTATGACTTGAGTTCGCTTATTACTGCTTTCAAGCGGCAGGGAAGGTTTACAAAGCCTTCTGCTCTAGTCAAGGCAGTGGGAGCTAAAGCAATGGCTGAAGTAATGACTCTAGCAACTCCTTGGAAGATGATGGCGTTTGCCAACAGGTATGGGTATGCTGAATTTGTTAAGCTTATAAAATCTCAAGGCGCACAAACTGTTGGAAAAATAATCGCCGCTGCTTAGCAAGCATTTCAACTAAGGTTTGCTTCTTTTGAAATCATCTGCGCTTGGGAATGGGCAGTTCGCCTATGATTGCATTGTTCGGATTTCGCGTCAGAACCAGATCGCCTTTTCGATTTACGGCAATGTAATAGTAATACCTTGCTTTATTGAAAATAGGCGGGAAAAGAGTTCTCTTGGACCATTTCTGCAGGCCAGTGATTGCGTCATTGAGTTCAGGATCGTCTGTCCTGAACTCCTCAAAAACAGCCGGGCCTTTTTCCGCAATAAGAATAAAAATTTGAATGCGGTTCTTTCTTACAACATCCAGCCATTTCTTTACTGCTTCCAGCTGGTTCTGCCTCGAGGCGGGAAGAGTTTTTACCCATGGCCTCATGCTTTCAAGGGAAACAACAAGGTCTTTCCTGTAGAGCCTCGGGCCCGGCCAGACTCTTTCAACAAGCCTGCGCGGAGCGCGGATTTTTTTCAAAGCCATGCCTGTGTGAATCCTTGCCCTTCTTATTCTTTCAGCCATTCAAACCAAAAATAATAAGTGTTGAGGAAAATAAAAAACCTGCGCCTTACAAAATGCCTTTGAAAATCCAGGAAAAAAATCCCTTCAGAAGCGAATCCAAAAAACTCCAGATTGAAAAAAGCCATGCGGGATTAAATGTAATAAGGAACAGGAATGCAGCCCATAAAATTCTCAGGAAAACAATCTTATCGAACAGCAGGAAAAAACCAGTAATTAAAATCAACGGCAGGAAAACAATTGGGGAAACAAGGGCCCATGCAATTCTGTTCGGAATGCTTCCTTTTGAAATCCTGTTTTTTAATGCATTGAAAACACTGTTGAATGCGTTCATTGCATCGGGAGTGCTTGGAAAAGAAAACAAAACAACTGAAAATCCCAGCCAGAAAAACAAAATCGAGAAAATGCTTGAGCGCGCAAAAAACTGCATTGCAAACAACAACAGGTAATAACCCGCAATTGTTCCTACTACAAAAGGCGCAATTGAAATAACCACTGCCTGCCATGCGCGCGGGACAGCGTGGCGGACAAACGCTTCTTCGGGATCAAAGAGCCTTACTTCCTTTACTTCAACGCCCGTTAAAATGCATGCAAGATAATGCGAAAGCTCGTGGAAAACAACTCCCGGAAAAAAAACATAATGCAAACCCAAAGCCATGAAACCAACTGCAAAAAAAACAGCTGCAAAAAATTTTTCAATAGATTCCCGTGCTTTTTGCGGCTATTCTTCAATGTTTATTCCGAATTTTTTGTCCAATTCGCGCGCGGCTTCCTTTATTTTGTTGAAAACCCTGTCAATGTCTTCTTCTATTTCCTCAACAGTGCGGAAAAGGCTCAGGCTCCTTGGAAAATAAAACCTTCCCTGCCGCACAATAAGCCCTGCTCTCTGGAGATTGTTCAAATGGTTTATTACGGAACCGCGGCTCATTTTAACAGCTTTTGCAATCTGCGAGCTGGAAAGAGGCTTTCCCTTTTCTGCAGCAAGGACAATTGCCCTGAAGACATTTGCCGCTGTTTTGCCCCTGTCAATGGGCTCGAAAAAGCCCAGGCTGCTGCAAATCCAGTCGAATTCCTTTTCAAAACCCTGCGAAAAAGGCTTTTCAATCTTTTTCACAACAATCTTGAAGTTGTTCCTTCCTGAAAGCCGAACCATAAGGAAATTGTCGCGGAAAAAGAATAAAAAGGTTTTGTTTAAAAAGATATGTAAATGATTAAATAGTTTAGACAAAAAGTGGTTTTTTGCAGCAGAAACTCGCGGAAAAGGAAAAGCAGATTGCGGAACTGAAAGAAACTTTGCAGAGAGTGCAGGCTGAATTCGAGAATTCCTGCAAGCGCATTGAAAGCCAGAAAAAGGATTTCATTGAATTTGCAAACTCAGAAACAATAAGGGAATTCCTGCCATTGCTCGACAGCTTTCAGGCTGCAATTGAAAAAATGCAGAAACAGGAAAATGTTTCAAAACAGGAAGCACTGCACGGGATTTCAGCGCTGCAGAAACAGCTTGTTTCAATAATGCAGAAACACGGGTTAAAGGAAATAAAAAGCACAGGGGAAAAATTCAATCCGGATTTTCACGAGGCAGTATTGCAGGAAAAAAATCCTGAAAAGCAGGAAGACGAAATTCTGGAGGAGCTGCAGAAAGGCTATCTGCTGAAAGGCAGGCTTTTAAGGGCAGCCAAGGTAAAAATTAATAAAAAGAATTAAAAAAGATTCAAGATGCAAAAAAAAATCGGAGTTGGTTTGAATGAAAATGCTGAAAAAAAATCCTTTTCCGGACGACATGGACGGCATGATTCCCGACAGCCCAGAAAGCCCGTTCGAAGAAGAATAAAAAAAAGTGGTTTAAATGGAAAAAATAAGTGGAATAGATTTGACCCCTGAAAACTTGGGACTGCTGAAAGAGATTATTGAGATTAGAAAAAAAGGCAATTTTCAAACTATGCAAAAAAGGATTGGCTCAGAAAGACTTAAAAAATTTTTGAAGACACTTTATCCAAAATACAATATCACTGAAATCGAAAAAATAACTGGAGTTTCAGACTCAACATTACAACATTGGTTCAATCGACTCGACATTTCATTTGTAAGAAACCACATTAGCAATATTGCCACTGCCGGTGCAGAAAACAATATTACGATTCATGAGAAAAATGGAAATATCTACAAAAAAAACATTATAGAGATAACCCCAGAATTAGCATATATTATTGGTTTTACTTTAGGGGATGGATCAGTTCAAAAATTCCAGGTTGAAGTTTTTAATAAAGACAAAGAACTAAGAGAGCCTTTGCTAAATTTTATGCAAAAGTATGGAGCAGTAACTCAAGAGGAAAGGCCGAATGGTTTGTGGCGACTGCGACTTTCTGACGTATTGATCGCAGACCTTATAAAGAACCAAGAGGGAATACGAAAAGATACAATAGAATACATTCTCAAAAAAGACGAACTTGCTAAAAAATTTATTGCCGCTTTTTGGGATGCTGAAGGAAGCGTTCTAAAACAAGAAAATTACATCCATGTTTATTTGTACAATTCAAACAAATATCTTATTGATAGAATAAAAGAATATTTAGAATCCAAAGGCATAGAAAGTTCCATTCTTTCTATGGATGGAAGAGGAAGAAAATATTTTTATAATGGCAAACCAATAATCGCGAAAAAGATAATCTTTAGATTAAGCATACCAAAAAAACACTTGACAAAATGGATTAATGAAATCGGGATTCATTTATTGCACAGCAAAAAAAGCAAAACAGTCCAAAAAACAAGGGAGGAATTAAAATGAGTAAAATCGTAGGGATAGATCTCGGCACATCGAACTCTGCCGCAGCGTTTTTGGAAGCAGGAAAGCCGAAAATAATTCCAAGCTCTGAAGGCGCTTCTGTTTATGGAAAAGCGTTTCCAAGCTATGTTGCGTTTACAAAAGACGGGCAGCTGCTTGTAGGGGAACCTGCAAAAAGGCAGGCAGTCAGCAATCCTGAAAGAACCTTTACCGCCTTCAAAAGAAAAATGGGAACTGATTTCAGGTACAAGGCAAACGGAAAGGAATATTCTCCGCAGCAATTGAGCGCATTCATACTGCAGAAAATAAAAAAAGACGCGGAAGAATTTCTGGGAGAAAAAATTGAAAAGGCGGTAATTACTGTGCCGGCTTATTTTGACGACAACCAGAGGCAGGCGACAAAGGATGCGGGAAAAATTGCAGGCTTGGATGTAGTAAGAATAATCAACGAGCCGACTGCGGCAAGCCTTGCTTATGGGCTTGACAAAAAAGGAAAGGAAAACAAGATTCTTGTTTTTGATTTCGGCGGCGGAACTCTGGATGTTACAATAATGGAATTCGGTTCCGGAGTATTTGAAGTCAAAAGCACTTCAGGAGATACACAACTCGGCGGAACAGACATGGACAATGCAATAGTCAATTTTTTGGTAAGCGAATTCAAGAAAATGGAAGGGATTGACCTTACAAAGGATTCAATGGCAATGCAAAGGCTGAGAGAGTCGGGAGAAAGGGCAAAAATAGAATTAAGCTCTGTAATGGAAACAGAAATAAACCTGCCATATATTACAGCGACAAAAGAAGGCCCGAAGCATTTTGTAATAAAACTTACAAGGACAAAGTTAGAACAGCTTGTAGAGCCAATCATTAAAAAATGCGAAAAGCCCACAAGGCAGGCTCTTGCAGACGCAAAAATGGCGCCTGGAGATGTAACAAGAATAATTCTTGTTGGAGGCCCAACAAGAATGCCGATAGTGCAAAAATTTGTTGAATCAATGCTCGGCGCAAAGCCAGAAAGGGGAGTAGACCCAATGGAATGCGTTGCAGCAGGCGCAGCAGTACAGGCAGGAGTTCTTTCTGGAGAAGTAAAAGACATTCTTCTTCTTGATGTGACTCCTTTAACTCTTGGAATTGAAACTTTAGGCGGAGTGAGAACTGCGCTTATTGCGCGCAATACAACCATCCCTACAAGAAAAAGCCAGGTTTTTTCAACTGCATCAGACAGCCAGCCTGCTGTAGACATTCATGTTCTGCAGGGAGAAAGAGAGCTTGCAAAAGACAACAAATCCCTTGGCAGATTCCAGCTGATTGGAATTCCGCCCGCACCGAGAGGAGTTCCGCAGATTGAAGTAAGCTTTGACATTGACGCAAACGGAATAGTGAATGTAAAGGCAAAAGATTTGGGGACAGGAAAAGAACAGAGCATCCAGATTGTTGCCTCTTTGAAACTTTCGGAAGAGGAAATTGAAAAAATGAAAAAAGATGCCGAAGCGCACGCCGAAGAGGACAAAAAATACAGGGAAGAAATTGACATCATTAATCAGGCAGACGCAACGCTTTACAATGCGGAAAAAACCATTGAACAGTTCAAGGAAAAAATCAGCCAGGAACAGACAATAAAAATTACTGACAAGCTGAACGAACTGCGCGATTTGACAAAACAGGAACCCAAAGACGCAAAAAGAATAAAGGCAAAACTTGACGAACTGAACAAAGTCCTGCAGGAAATCGGAACAGAGATTTACAAAAAAACAGGAAAGCCAAGTTCCGAAGAGCGGGGAGCACAAGAAAACAGCGATGAAAACTCAGAGCCGCATGAAAAAAACAAAAAAGGAAAAGTAGTTGACGCTGACTTCGAGGAAAAGGATGAAAAGTAATGTCCGAGAAGCGCGATTATTATGATGTGCTCGGGCTGAAAAAAGGCGCGGGCATTGAAGAAGTAAAGCAGGCCTACAAGGAACTCGCGAAAAAATTCCATCCAGATCTGAACAAGGAAGCTGGCGCGGAAGAAAAATTCAAGGAAGTCCTTGAAGCATACCAGGTGCTTTCTGATTCCCAGAAAAAAGCAAATTACGACCAGTACGGGCACGCGTTTGAAGGCTTTCAGGGATACCAGAGGCAGGGCGGTTCTCAGGGAAGCGGATTCGACTTTGATTTTGAAAGCCTGTTCAGGAACATGGGAGGCTTTGAAGAATTCGGCTTCGGGGATTTGTTCGGAAGCTCATTCGGAAGGCAAAGCGCGAGAACAAGAAAAACACGCGGCTCGAATTTAAGGGTTGATTTGAAAATTTCATTTGAAGAAGCAGCATTCGGAACAGAAAAAGAAATTGTTTTTGACAGGCTTGAAAAATGCCATGCGTGCAAAGGAACAGGCGCAAAAGACGGGGAATTAAACACCTGCCCCCAGTGCAAAGGAAGAGGAACAATAAGTGAAACAAGAAGAATGCCATTCGGAATTTTTACTACTCAAAGCGTCTGCCCCAAATGCAATGGAACAGGCAGGACAGCAAAAAACATTTGCAAAGAATGTAAGGGAGAAGGAAGAATTCTTGCAAGAAAAACAATCAAGGCAAAAATTCCCGCTGGAGTAAATACAGGAAACCATTTGAGAATGGAAGCAATGGGCAATGAAGGAAATGCAGGAGCAGGAGACCTGTTTGTTGTAATTTTTGTTGAAAACCACAAAATTTTCAAAAGAGACAATTACGATATTTTAGCGGAAATTCCGATTAGTTTCAGCGAAGCAGCGCTTGGCGCAAAAATAGACGTCCCGACTTTAGAAGGAAATGTTTCACTGAACATTCCCGCAGGAACACAGGCAGGAACAATTTTCAGGCTGAACGGAAAGGGAATAAAACATTTGGAATCAAGGGCGCGCGGAGACGAATTCATAAAAATAATAATTGAAACTCCAAAGGGATTGAGCAAAAAACAGAAAGAACTCTTTGAAGAAATGTCAAAAGAGGAAAAGCAGAAGGAAAAAAGAAAAGGGCTTTTCTGAAATGCAAAAAATTTAAATAAGGCAAACAGCAAGAACTACTTATGCCTTCTTCAAAACTCAAAAGAAAAATCCGTCCCTTTAGAAAAGTTCCTGTTACAAGAATCAGGAATCCAAGCCCTGAACATGTTTATCTTGAAAGCAAAAGACAGGGAGTAAAAATTCCTCTGGAAAATGAAAACGGATTGCTGCAGGGAGTTTTTGAAACACCTGACGGAAAAATATTGGAGATTCGTTTTTTGGGTGATGACGCCCTTTACGGGCCTCGTTTTGAAGCGTTTGTAAATCAGCAACACGTCGGTACTGTTGTCGAAGATATGGGCCATCGCATCGTTCGACCAGATTTTCGGGGTCAAGGAATTGGAACAGCCCTGTTTGACCGCGCAGAAAGACATTTGGCTTCATCTGAGGGAATTAAAAAGAAACATTTGGTCAATATAAACGTAGACATTGCAGAATTTCTTCGCCGGCGAGGCTGGAAAGCCTATGGAGTTGGGGGCATGTCGGGGCAAGGGAATGTTTTCATATTCGAAAAGCAGTTGAAAGGCACCCAATTTGATAATGCGCGTAATTGGCACCGCATCAAGGTTTTGGGGATGCATGGAAAAGCAAAAGGGAAACCACTTTGGCTTACAATAAAGGCTTTGCAGGTAAAGAAGGCAGAACACAAACAGGCGAAAAAATAAACAGTTTTTTTAAACTACAAAACAATGTTTTATAAACTAAAAAAGCTTTTTACTATGCATGCAGAACCTGAAGGTTTTTTTTGCGGTTGCAATCCTGTTTTCGGCGCTTTTTTTTAACGGCTGCCTGCAGAGCACGTTTGATTCAGGCATGGCAAAAATATCAGAAATGCAGGCAAGATACAATCTGGGGGAACAATTCGCGCCCAACAATCTCGAGCAGATTGCCTCCTTCAAGGCAGAGCTCAACAAACTGAAACAGGAAACAAAGGATTCTGCATTAAGCTCTTTCATTGATTTACGGTTAAATGCAGTCGACACAATGGAAAGCCTGATAATGTCTGATCTGGAATTTAGGAGAACAAACACTGCAAATGTCGACTGCAGGCGGGAAAGCCCCTTGAACAAGGGAATTGGCTTTCTTGAAAACGCGCTCAACAAAAGCGCGCTTGGAATAAAGCGCTTTGAGGCATTCAAAACATCTTACCCCGACTTGGTTGCAAAAATCCAGCAGAACGGCTTTCAGGAAGAAAGATTCAGCGAATTAAACTCGAGCATAAAAACACAGTTGGACTCTGCAAAAGAATTAAAACTTGTTTCCTGCCCATAATTTCTCATGGAACTGATTGCACAGGGCGCAGAGGCAAAGCTCTTCAAGGTAAAAAAGGGAAAGCTGACTGTTCTGCTGAAGGAGAGAGTTTCAAAGGAATACAGATGCAAAGAGCTTGACAGCAAAATCCGTTCCGAAAGGACTTCTCTTGAAGCGGGTTTGCTTGCAAAGGCAAAAAGCGCGGGAGTAAACACTCCGAATGTCCTTGAAACAGACAAAAAAAAATTTAAGATTACAATGGAATTCATTGAAGGGAAACGCGCCAAGGATTTTCTGCAGGAAAAAAACTTTGAAAAAATCTGCCTTGAAACAGGAAAGGCAATTGCAAAAATGCATTTTTACGGAATCATACACGGAGACCTCACAACAAGCAATATTCTAGTGAAGGATGGAGCGCTTTTTTTCATTGACTTTGGGCTTGGATTCAGAAGCAAAAAAATAGAGGACAAGGCAGTTGACTTGCTTGTTTTCAAAAAAACATTTGAGGCGACACACCACAAATTAATGCCGCGCGGATGGGAAACAATCCTCAAAGGATATGCGCTTGAAAATCCTGAAGAAGCAGG